>OCPT01000124.1_pt1 | contig 66289 bp, 64 predicted proteins | sample 1538741 | NCBI WGS metagenome assembly OCPT01 (sample SAMN04571723, study PRJEB22368) | human gut metagenome | biome: human gut; material: stool | host: Homo sapiens | place: Luxembourg | collected 2012-12-06 | reverse complement strand
GCTACCTATATAGCCAGCACCACCACAAACTAAAATTGCCATGTTAATACCTCCATTCTAATATATTTATTGTATTTTTAAATTCTTTAAATATTAAATAAATCTACCCTTATATACTAATCTTTTTAAAACATTATTAATTGGATTTTTCTATCTTTCCCAAACTTAGTCTTTTCTAAAATATCAAATATTCTTTTTATCCGATTTCTCGAGTTTCATTTCAAACTCAACACATTTATTAAAGTGATCCTCAATAAGCTTTTACTTATTCATGTAATAATAAAAATCTTTTCAATTCATAAAAATATAGCTTTCTCTATTATGTATGTTAACTTATCAACTATTTGAAATATCTTCTTAGGTTGAGTCTTTGTTGCAGATAAAAATCTAGTACCAAGACTTGCTGTTGATATTATTACTTTCTCCTTATTTTTTATTCATGATCTATCTTTCAATTAACCTTTTTAATTTTTCTTTATATAATAAAAGATTTGTTTTATATAATAAGTACATAAATTTATTTCTATTTACTATATTTTTATCTATTAAAATTTCAAATAAAGAATAATCAACATTTAATTTATCAAAATAAATATTAAACTCTTTCTTTATGTCTCTTCTATTGTAATTTTTAAATTTATAATACATTTTCAAAACTGTATTAACATTATACAACTTAAATTGCTTAAAACTATTTATATATATATCTTTATTATCAAGATTCTGTATATACGATTCACATAATTTAATTGCTGTGATATAATCATTTAAATGCTCTTTACTATATGTTCTTGTTACACTACCATCAACCTCTTGTCTATATTTATAATAGCACCCATCAACATAAATTCCTTTTTTAATCTTATCTAAAATTTTCAAAGTTGGATACATATCTTCATAATATCTTGTATAATCAAAACGAATATTATTTTCTAATATTACTTGCTTTTTATATATTTTATTCCACGCATGTCCTGTTATTTTATTATTTAAATATAAATTAAGAATTTCTTCTCTACTTAATACTTTATTTCTGAATTGATCTGGAATTTCTATTCTTCCAATCTCTTCGCCATTTTTATCACTAAACATACTAATTCCACAAATTGCAATATCACAATTATACTTTTTTATATGACTCATCATAAAACCAAGCATCTTAGAATCAACATAATCATCACTGTCTACAAAAGAAATATATTCTCCTCTAGCTATTTTTAATCCAGCTTCTCTAGCAGATCCTATCCCACCATTCTCTTTATTAATTTTAATTATATTACTATATTTATTTACGTACCCATCTATTACCTTTTCACTATCATCAGTAGATCCATCATTTACTAATATAATTTCACAATTATTAAACTCTTGATTTAATATATGATCTACACATTCATTTAAATATTTTCCAGAATTATATATTGGTATAATGATACTTAAATCTATCATTTTCTTCTCCTCGGCCATAAAACTTATAGTTTAAATTATATAAATAATTATTTAAATTCTCTCTTAATACACTCTAAAGCTGCATATATTACATTATGCATATCATAATATTTGTATTGTCCAAGTCTACCACCAAATATTACACTTTCCTCTTTATCAGCTATAGACTTATATTTTTCATATAATATATTGTTTCTATCATTATTTATTGGATAATATGGTTCATCTCCTTTTTTCCAAATTGATGGATATTCCTTTGTTATAACGGTTTTAGCTGAATCACATTCTTCAAAATGCTTGTGCTCTATAATTCTTGTGTACGGAATCTCGTATTCTGTATAATTTATTACTGCATTTCCTTGGTGATTTTCTTCATCTAAAATCTCATTTTCAAATCTTAAACTTCTATATTCTAATTCTCCAAATTTATAATCATAGAATTCATCTATCATTCCTGTAAACACTATTTTATTAGCTAAGCTTTCAAGCCTCTCTCTATTTTCAAAGAAGTTTAATCCTAATTTTACTTCTACTCCTTCTAGCATTTTTTCTATTATTTTATTATATCCCCCTATTGGAATTCCTTGATACTTATCATTGAAATAATTGTTATCAAAAGTAAATCTTACTGGAAGTCTTTTTATTATAAATGATGGAAGTTCAGTAGCTTTTTGCCCCCATTGTTTTTCTGTATATCCCTTTATTAACTTATTATATATGTCTTTTCCAACTAAGCTTATTGCTTGCTCTTCCAAATTTTTAGGTTCACTTATATTAGCTTCTCTTTTTTGCTCATCTATTTTTCTTTTTGCCTCTGCAGGAGTCTTCGCACCCCATAATTGATAAAATGTATTCATGTTAAAAGGCAAATTATATAACTCACCTTTATAGTTTGCTACTGGTGAATTAGTATATCTATTAAATTCAACAAAGCTATTTACATAATCCCAAATCTCTTTATTATTTGTATGGAAAATATGTGCTCCATATTTATGTACATGTATTCCTTCTATATTTTCACAATAAACATTTCCACCTATATGATTTCTTTTATCTATAACTAAACATTTTTTTCCTCTTTTTTTTGCTTCATAAGCAAATGTAGATCCAAATAACCCTGCCCCAACTATTAAATAATCATATTTTTTCATCTTATTTTATTCCTTTCTAATTTTAAATTTCATAATTTTAAATATCTCTACTAAAAATTCATTTTTAAAGAAATACATTATAATAAAATAAACAATACACCCAATTATAATTTCTATAACTGTATTTAGTACACTTACTTCTAAAGTAGAAATTATAAGTTCTAATACTAGCAACATAATTAAAGAAGCTATTAACGGTTGTATACTACTTTTTAATATTTTCTTTAAATCTATAAAATCTCTTAAAAAATATATTTGAACTCCTGTAACAGCAAATTCAGCAATAACAGATGAAATTGTTGTTCCTAAAGCTTGTAATTTATTTATAAGAAATATATTTAATATTACATTTACTATAGCTCCAACTATTACAGAAATATTAAACTCTTTTTCTTTTTTCATTGGAAGCATAATTTGTATTCCTAATATATTACTCCAAGCTATTGCTATTATTAAAATTGCTCCAAATTTTAATAAAATACCTACACCATTAAATCCATTACCATAAAACCATTGTGAAAAGCTATTTGCTATTGCAATTAATCCAAAAACCATTGGGAAAGCCATAAAATTAACAAATTTAAAAGCCTTATCTATCATTTTTTTTAAATCATTTGTTCTATTTTCAGAAAATAAAGCACTCATTCTTGGCATCATAACAACTCCAAGTGAAGTAACTAATGTTAAAACTAATTTTATAGTTTTTTGAGAATTTTCATATAATCCAACGTAAAATGTATTAGTCATAATTCCTAACATAGTTTTATCTAATAATGTATATATTTGTATTGCTATCTGAGATATAAATAGAATTATTGATGGCTTTAAATGACTAAATCCACTTTTAAATCTAAATCCTTTAAAAACAATTTCTTGTGGTAAATTAAACCACATTATAATTTGTCCTAAAAAATTTGAAGCAACTATTATAAATGTATACAAGACAATATCTGATGGATTTTTTACAAATATAAATATACAAATAATACCAAATATTTTAACTAAAGAATTTCTTATTACTATACTTTTCATCTCTTCATATCCAATAAAGAACCATGATATATCAAACATAGCTGCTAATATGTTTATAGATTGTACTAAGTAAATAAGTTTATTATTTTTATTTATTATTACAAAAAATATTATGTACACAAAAAATGATATTATTGTAGTAATAAGCTGTAGTGAATATATACTAAAAAACTCTTCTGACAAGTCATTATCGCTTACCTTAGTATATGCAATCTGTCTATTTCCATATAAAGATATACCTATCATTCCAAATAACACAAAATATTGAGAATACGCTGCTGTATAAGAAAAAATACCTACTCCTTCAGGTTGTAATACTCTAGATACATATGGAACCGTAATTATTGGTAATAAAATAATAAATATTTGATATATCGTATTATATAAAAAATTCTTCTTAACACTCATTATTTAATCACCTCTTTTTTTGCTCCAGGTTTCGATATGATATATGCATAAGATGTTGCTAAAAAATAAATTAATATTATTTTATAAGGTATATTTATAACTAAAAGTAAAATTGCTAAAGAAAATGCAATTATAAGTTTATATAAATCTTTATTTTTAATTGATTTATATAAAACACCAATAAATGGAATCAAATAAATAGCTAATAGATAAATTCCACCTTGAGCTAAAATTGTCATTATCCCACTACTTCCTCCCATATCTTTTCCTCTTATTAGGGTACTCATATAGCGTTGTACAAAATCTTGTTTATTAAATCCAATTCCTACAAATTTATAATCTTTCCAAACATCAAACCCAACTTTAAAATCATTTAATCTAACAGAATATGATGTAATGCCGCTTACAGATGTTTCATTTATTTTACTAATAATAAATATACTAGCTATACTACTAGCAATTATAACTACAATTGGAAAAATAGTAGATTTTATTAATACTCTTATTTTATTTTTAGGCTTATTTAATAAATATTTAATTATTACTAATCCTAAAGCAAATACTATTCCAATTGTTGAAAATGTAGTGAAAATAGTTATTAATAATATTCCTATCTTTATTTTATTTAAATTATCAACTTTAAATAATTGTATTAGCAATGCTATACTTAAAATAAATGCGTACATAGGTGCTTCAGTAAAAATACTTGTATTTCTTATTAAAAACCTTCCTGCTAAATTAATATTTTGAGTTATATATTGAATATTATGATAACTTTGAGAATATCGAATAACTCCCCATTCATAGGTTACAAGACCACTTTGCGAAATAACATTTAAAATAACTCCGAATAAATACATTATTAAAGATATTAATGCAATAATAACTGTTAAATTTGATAACTTATTTAATATACTTTCTCTATTTTTTATATTGATTTTGTAAGAGGAGTATATAAAACATAATATAAAGATAACTAAAAAACTAATAATATATTCTTTTTTGTTTTCACCATTAAAAATAATAAATATAAAATTAAATATAAAAATAAAAATTCCTAATAAATATGTTTTTATAAAAATTTTTTTATTATTTAATAATCCTAATGAAGCGATTATCCCTAAAACAATTAATAAACATAACATTAATATCAAATTGATTTTTCCAATAGAAATTTGTGTCCAAATTGTATTAGCATTTATTATAATTGTAAATGCTAGTACATATTCTAATAAATTTTCAAATTTATTTAACATATTATATTACTCCTAAATCTTAAATTCGAATGAAGCAACCTTAGAAATTTTCCAAAGCATTATTAACTGCTTTTTTTAAAAAATATCCTTCTGTTAATTTCGCACCTATTTTTTCTGCATTATTTTTCATAATCTTATATTCTTCAAAGGATATATTCTTTAATTTTTTATCTATTTCACTTAAACTTTTTATAGTAAATCCAACTTTATTATCCTTTACGAATTTAGATAAGGCAGCTTCCTCCCAAATTATCACAGGAATACCTATTGATAAATATAATGATGTTTTGTGTGGATTATTAATTTTTAAATATTCTCCTAACTCTCCATCACATTTATCAATACTTGTCCCATCCCATATTAAACCAAATCCATTTGAAAATTGATTTACTAAATCTTCTGGTTTAAAGCACCCTTTGTAATATATGTTTTTAGATTTATTTTTTAATTGATCTTCTTCAAAATTAGGCCCATATAAACAAACATCATTTTTTATATTTGTAAATTCATCTTTATATATGTATCCAGATTTTTCTTTAGCTATATTTCCTGCTATATATATTCTTTTAAAATCTTCAGAAGCATGTATATTTCCTGTATTTGCAATATAATCAAAAATTTCTAGTTCAACAATATTAGTTTTTAAATTGTTTTTTCTTAAGAAATCGCTCATAAATTTATTATGTGAAATTACAACATCGAATTCATTTAAAATTTCTACTTCTTTTTTAGTTGGTATTTTATAATCTCCTGAAGGTCTAAGCGAAACTAAGTCATGAATTACAGCTATTATTTTAGCTCCTTTATTTCTTAATTTTTTAAAATTATTTAATAAATCATCTAAGTAATCGCAATAATAAGGATATTGAATTAATAAAGCATCACCATTCTTTATTTTTTTCATTTCCATCATTCTTTGTATAGAACATACATAATATCTTCTTTTTCCACCAGTTTTAAAATCTAATGATGTACTTCCTACACTTTTCATTATACTTTCTACATCCATTCTGGCTTTACTTCCTGCATGATTCCAATCTTCTACATATTCTTTTAGAAAATACATTTAATTCACTCCTAATTAATTTTTTCAAGTAATTCTTGCCAATTTTTAATTATTTCTTCTAATGTAAATCTTTTTGCTGATTTCCTCGCTTCTAAAGAAAACTTCTCCAATTTATCTCTATCATTGATTAATAATAATAATTTTTCAGCTAATTCTTCTATGTTTTCATTTTTAATTAAAAATCCATCTTTATTATTATTTATAATTTCACTTGGCCCTGTCTTGCAATCAAAAGCAACTATCGGTAAACCAAAACTTTGTGCTTCTATCATGCACATTGGTAAGCCTTCAAATCTTGATGATGATACATATATTGAAGATTTCTTATAATATTCTGGAACATCTTTTTTTACTCCTAAAAATTTAACATTTTTCAACTTTAATTTATTTGCTAAATTAATTAAGCTTTCTTTTTCATCTCCATCACCTAGCAAAATTAACTCCCAATCACTTTTTTCTTCCACCTTTTGCCAAGCTTTTAATAACATATCATACCCTTTTTGATGTGTTAATCTCCCAACACTTATAACCCTTTTATTACTTAAATCAGTCGAATCTACTATTTGGTATGGAGATGGATTATATATATAATCTATTTTTCCATTTATTTTATTGTTATCTCTATAATACTTACGATCCTCATCTGTTAAAGTAATAATTCGATTAGAAAATTTGCATGCAAGATTGCGTCCTAAAGGATTTAATCCAATTTTCGCATAATAATTGAAATGTTCCCAAGAAATATTCTTTATTTTTAAAATTTTCTTTACAGGTATACTTATTAAACTTCTACTTGCAAATACATCTATTATTAAATCTGTTTCATTATTTTTATGATATAATAATGATTTTCTTAATATGTCAAAATACTTCACCTTACTATTTATATTCTCTTTATCTTTGTAAATAACATGTATAGGTATAGAACTATCTAATTTATAAAACGCTTTTCCATTTCCACATATACTTAATATTCTTATATCATAATTTAACTTCTTTAATTGATTTGCAATTATTGTTGTTACACGTTCACTGCCTCCCGAAGCAGAAATATTATATATAAAAAAACATATTTTCATAATTTTCTCCTAAGCTTTTCTAATCATTTCTCTAGCTTTTACATAATACGGACTTAATTTAATATGCATTCTAAATCCTAAAAGAAGAATATTAATTACTTCTATTTTAATAAATCTATTTGAATATTTATTTTCTATATAATCTTTTAATATTTTCCTATTTTTAAACTCATACAAATATTTTAAAGCTTGTTTTTTATTTTCTTTATTAACCAATGATGTTATAGTATGAATACCCCTCATATACATTGCACTTTTGAAATATTTTATTTCTTCTTTAAACTTTTCTTCATAAAATCTTAGATCTTTTTCTGATATATAATTTTCAACTTCTTTAAACTGTAAAAACTTTGGAGACATAACATGCATTACAGAAGTTTCTTGTTGTTCATAATAATAATATTCTTCATTTAATGTATAAACTTTATTTGAAATTTTAAATATATTTAGACAAAATAATATATCTTCTCCAACAGATAATCTATTTTGAAATAATACTCTTTCTAAAATACTTTTTTTAAAAATTTTATCCCAAACCGCTGGTGATATTTTATCTGTCAAATACTCTCTAATGCACATTTCATTATTTAGAATTTTATTTTTATAACTATATTTTGATTTTACTTTATTACCATTAGGAAAAACTTCAATATAATCGCAAATACAACAATCAAGATCATATTCTTCTACTAATTTCATCATATTAAAATACATATTTTCTGATATATAATCATCAGCATCAACAAAAGTTACATAATCACCCTTCGCTTCCTTTACACCTAAATTCCTACAGTAACTAACTCCTTCATTTTTTTCTAAATCTATTATTCTAATATTTTCGTATAATCCGTATTTACAATCTATTTTATTTAAAGTACTATCAGTAGATTTATCATTTATTATTAAAATCTCATAATTTTTATATTTAGATTTTAATATACTATCTATACATCTAAATATAGTAGATTCACCATTATAAACTGGTATTATAATACTAAGTTTAATTTCTTTCATAAATATAAATCCCCCTAAAAAATTTTATTTCATCATAAAAATTAAATGTTAAAAGCTGGCCTTAAATTTAACTCCCCTAAACTTAGCATTTAAAAAAGATTTTCCTTTCTTAATCCAATTTATTTTTTCCATATGCATATATGGAACCTCTTTATATTTAACATTATTCTTTTCAATCCATACATCTAACAATAGTTCACTTACTCTCCCAAATAATCTAGCTTGAAAAGAATCATACTCTGTAATATCTATCATTTTTTCTAATTTACTTAATATAGAAAATAACCATTTACAATACTCATCAGCTAAGTTTTTTTTCATTATAAACATATTGAACATATGAGCACTTTTTCTATTCATTACCTCGTCAAAAGTCTTTAAATACTCATTATAATATTCTGAAATTATATTTCTAGTTTTATCTAGATGAATACTATAATGAGTATGTGCATAATGACTATATAAATTTTCTATATAATAATTCCTTTTTTTAGGCAAAATAATATCATAATCACCAAATATTTCTTCCATACTCTTTTGAGATAAAATATGATCAAATTTATTTTTAGAAAATTTATATGCTATATTATCATTAGAAAAATATCTTCTATAATGTACTAATCCAATATAATCACACTTTAGATTTTTAACTCCCCAATATAATCCTGTTAATTCACAAAAATAAGGGTTTTTTTCTGATATATTTATGTTTGTATCATCTCCAATATATCCTATACTCTCTTTACCTTTTTTTCCAACATGAACAGGCATATAACACTGTTCTTTAGGCATACGATACTTTTTATGTGTTGCAACTAATACTTTTATATCCATAACCATTTTCTCCTATTGTTTTTAAGTAAATTTATAGTTATATTTATAATAAAATATTGATTATCTTGCACTTTCATCTCCAAAAAGCACAAAAAATGTTTTAAAAATTAACTTTATATCTAACCAAAAATTTCTATCATGAACATACTTTATATCAAGCTTCATCCAATCTTCAAAATCTATATCATTTCTCCCCATTACCTGCCAATAACATGTTAATCCGGGTTTTACCTCTAATCTTTCTAACATCCAAGGCTCAAATTTAGCTACTTCCTTTGTAAGGCTTGGTCTAGGGCCAACTAAACTCATTTCACCCTTAAGAATATTTATAAGCTGAGGAAGCTCGTCTATACTAGTTTTTCTTATAAACTTTCCAACCTTAGTTATTCTAGGATCGTGTTTCATTTTAAACATTGGCCCTGACATTTCATTTTGCTCCATAAGCTTAGCTTTAAGCTCTTCTGCATTACTAACCATGGATCTAAATTTGTACATATTAAATTCTTTACCATACTGTCCAACTCTTTTTTGTGAAAATAAAATACTTCCTTTATGATCTTCAATTTTTATAGCTATTGCTACAATTAATAATATTGGACTTAATACGATTAACCCAAAACCTGATCCAAGAATGTCTATTGTCCTCTTAAAAAACAAGTATATCCTATTTCCTTGATCTGCCTTTGCATATCCCTCTCCATTTTGAATTTTCTTCACGGATTCATACATCAAGCTTACCTCCTAACCAATAAATTTTAATCTTAACCGCTACATAACTTATTTAATAAATTTTTCATTAATTTAAAAAAATAATAATAAACTTTATTTACATAAATTTTAAATATTATTAGTTTTTTACATAACAATCGACAACTTACACTCCTTATTTGGAGTGTAAAGTTGCTTTAATTAGTATTAATCTTTCTTATAATAATGATAGTATTTTCCCCTTTGAGTTTCTTCTCCATTAAATACTGTTCCTATTATATTTGCTTTTACTGCTCTTAGTCCCTTTACAGCTTCTATTACAGCATCCTTTTTTGTATTTCCATACTTTACAACAAGTATAGTTCCGTCAACCTTTTTTGAAAGTATCTTTGAATCTGTTACTGCATTTACTGGAGGAGTATCTAATATTATGTAATCATACTTTTCCTCTAATTGAGTTAAAAGATGCTCCATAGCTCTTGAAGCTAACATCTCTGATGGATTTGGAGGAATTTTTCCTGAAGGCATAACATGAAGCCCTGATTCATGCTTATAAACCACCTTAGAAAATTCAGCTTTTCCAATTAAAAATTCTGATAATCCAATAGAATTACTTATCCCAAAGTTTTTATGTACAACGGGTTTTCTTAAATCACAATCTATAAGAATTACTCTTTTTCCATCCTTTGCAAAAGAAAGAGCTAAATTTCCACTAGTTGTAGATTTTCCTTCACCAGGCTCAGAACTAGTCATAACGATTGACTTAACAGGATTATCAAAGGAAGAGTATTGTATATTTGTTCTTAAGGTTCTATAACTTTCAGCTGCCACTGATTGTGGGTTACTTTCTAATATTAACATCTGTTCTCCTCCTTTATTGTTCCATATTATTGTAATCTGGAATTGTACCTATTATAGGTAAGTCTAAAGTTTTTTCTAAATCTTCTCTTGATTTAAATGTATTGTCTAGGTATTCAAGTAAAAGTACTACACCTACTCCTACCATAAGTCCTAAAATGAATGCTATAAGTATATTAAGTGTTTTATTTGGACTTACTGGATGTTCTGGAAGTTGAGGTTTTTGTATAACTTGAACATTTCCATTTGGAATAAGTTCCTTTGATTCTGCAATAAATTCATTTGTTATTGCCTCAGTTAACTTTAAAACATCCTTAGGATTGCCTCCCTTATAGCTTAAATCTAAAATTTGAGTTTCAGCACTTGGAGTAGCATTAAGATTATTCAAAATACCTTTTATATCCTTTTGATTGTAATCTAAATCAGCACTTTTAACTGCCTTAGTAACTAAGTCTGAAGTCTTTACAAGTTGTGCATAAGTCTTCATAAGTTGTTGATACATCATAACATCATTATTATTGTATGCATTATTATCTTGTGATTCTTGCTTACCAATGAAAAGCTTAGTTGTTGCTTCATATTTTGGCTTTATTACAAAAAAACTTAATATTGCTGAAACTAAAGTAGCTGCTATAGTTATTAGTACGATTAGTTTCCATCTTTTCTTTAAAGCGTAAGCAATCTCTTGTAAGCTTATAGTATTTTCTTCCATGGATCCTCCCTTTATCTTTATTTACTTTTTGTTACGTTTATTTATTTTTTGTTACTTATATTAACAAATATCTCACTAAAATATAATATACTATTTTAAAAAATTGATAAAGTGTTATAAATTTATTAACTAATTTACAAAAACAAGTTTTTTATTAAAAGAACCCATTTTATTTATTTTAAATAAAATTTTAAACAAAAATTTTACCATTTATTTATTTTTAATTTTTAATTTATTTTCATTATATGGAATTAATCTTTATATCTTTAATATTTTAAATTTAAAAATATATTTTCATCATTATTTAAAGCTTTAACTTGTATAAAATTTACATTTAAATGTTAAAACATCAACTATATTAAATAATTAAATTCTACAAAATACTACAATTGTGAACTTTTTGTTAACTTTATTTCAAATAGAAAAATTTTACTATATTCAATCAATTAAATAACATAATATCTAATAAATTGAAAAATATTTAATCTATATAAAAATACTATTAATGGAAATATTAAAATTGGATCTACAGACCATGATGATTGGAAACTTGTTGTTAAGGATTCTATAATTAAAAAGAATGCTGAAAATCAAATTAATACTGGACTATATCTTAGATGTGATATTGGAGACTCAACCCCTAACCCCAGTATTTATTCATCGTTAACTATTGGTAATTTTAAAGATTGTTATATTCATGATAAGTCAAGAGAAAACCATGGTGGAATTTATGAGAACTGCACATTAGAAAATATTTCTGGAAATCTTCATAATATTTTCATCTTTGATAATTGTATTATCTCTAATTTTAACTGTAATGCAGGACAATATGAAGAAAGCTATATAATAAAAAATTCAACATTAAATAACTTTAAAATTAAATTCCCTTATTGGTATAAAGGTGCTAACATTAATTTAGAAAACTGTAAAATCACTAACTCAGATTATTTATTGAAGCTTCCTCATTACTCAATGAAAAAAGATATAGTCCTAAAAAATAATACAATTGATTCTACTAGTAATATAGGAATTATTAATTTTTATGATGACAGAACAGGTGATAGCGCAGGTGATTTAATTCATCAAGGAGACTTAATTTTAGAATCAAATACAATAAATATTTATAATTCTCCATATGTAGTAACAGGACTAAATGATAAAACACGTAATAATATAAATATAATATCAACAAGTAATATCCTTTCACCTCAAACTTTACAATTATGTGATCCTAAAGCAAAACAAAATCCTAATTTACAAATTGAAGAAAAATAAAAGAATGCTCTGACAAAATTACTTTGTCAGAGCATTTTTTTATTTATATTAAAATATTTATCTAAAGTTTTAATTATAGTTTTTTCTATAAGATTAATAATATTGCCATTCACTTTACTCTTTTTATTTGTTCCCTACTTAATTCCATAGCTTTTACACCCTTACTTTGCTCCATTTTAAATTATTAATTTGATTTTTAATAGAAATCCACAAATATTGAAACTCTCTTGTATTAAAAAATAATATAAAATAAATTGTATTAGGAATAATTACACAAACTACACCTCTAACTATTAATGATGTAAGACTATATCCACCAACAATTAAATTACACAAATTCCCTGTAACCCAACCTACTCCTAACATTATCATTAAATAAACTAAATAAGTAATAAAGTATTTACTTACCGATTTTTTCAATAGTTCTTTATATACTATTCTTGGTTGATTCCAAAAAGGAATAGTAAGTGTACTTATTGTTGTTCCCAGAAAAACGCCTACTAGACCTAAGTATTTTATTAAAATTAATGACATTACTAAATTCACTACACCTTCCAAAGCAGGCATATATTTATCTTGCACAAATAATCCTGCCTTACTTTTGTATGTTCCTATAACACTTCTCATACCATTGATATAAAAATTAAACAATACTACTAAGAATACAAACTTATTTAGCAAATATCCTTCTCCAATCCACCAATTTATAAATGGTTCTAGTAGGTTATACAAAAATATAGTTGCAAATGAATATATCCAAAAGCTTATAAAAAATGTAGTTTTAAATATTTCATATATCTTTTCTTCATTTTCAGTTGCAATTAAATTTCCAACACCAGCTCCAATTCCATTAATAACTGGTGATAATAATCCAGATAATTGCCCTATAATCATAGTATAGTTTGAATATAATCCTACTGTTGAAACATTTATAAATGAAGATATTAGAATATTATCTGTACTAAAAACAAGATACCCACCAATATTATGTAAAAACATAGCTCTTATATTTTTATTTATATTATTTTTAGTTTTTGAGTCTAATGAAACATTAACTTTATCATTTAAGTATGGATAAATTCTTCTTATAGTCTTTGTATTTACAAAATTTTGTATTATAAATATTATTAATTCAATTAATAAAAATAATAAATAATTTTTAGTTAATACTAGTATAATAATTTTTGATATTGTTGTTACAATCTGAAATATTAAATTATTTATGGTTAAAATATATCCCTTTTGATCAGCATTTATTAATGCCCATTTATATGCATTTAAATAAGAAACAATATTTTTTATAACGAATATTGAATATACTAAAATTATACTAATTGCACTTATATCTGTTTTCATGATTTTATTTAAAAACGGATATAAAAAAATACTTATAATTAATATTATTAAAGCTAAAACCCTATAAGATTTTTTATAAAGATTTACTAATGCAATTATCTGTTCCTTGTTATTTTCTGCTAGAGGTTTATATAAATTATATACTATACTTATACCTATTCCACCTTCAATTAATACCATCATAGATAATATATTTGTTAGCAGTCCATTTATTCCTAAATATTCAGTACCTAGATTATCTATAAAAACCTTTCTAGAAACAAATCCTAAAATTATAATTACAATTTGAGATATTATACTGGTTGCAATATTCTTAATTGCTTTTTTTATTCTCATAAAGACTCCCTTATATTATTCTCTTTTGAATTTGACTTTCATATAAAGTATCATTTAAACTGTCAACATCTTCTCCACCATCAATTTCTCCAATATATTTATTTTTAACTGGAATTTTTTCTCTGACTCCTTTCAAAAACCATTCATATTCTATGTCTATATGCCCTATGTCAATAGCTTGATATCCTTCTTTTGATAAATCATAAGCTAAAATAGTTGCGGTTGGACCTAAGGATATTAATATTAACTTATCCTTTTCATATTCTTTAACTGATTCCAATATTTCCTTGTACTTTGAAAATGCATTTTTTGATGGGCATATTATCCTTTTTATAGAATTAGAATTACTAAATAAATTATTGCCTATTCCCATTCTACTTTTCTCACCTTCAACAACTACTAAATCTCTACTATCCCATAAGCTCTTTAACTTATTAAATCTAAATTCCACATTAATTTTGTTTTCATAATCCATATATAACCTAGTAACTAATGCATCATAATATACTTTTTTTCTATCAATAAATTTATAAATTTTATGTCTATTATTATTTAAATAATTTATCCAATATCTTCTTGCATTTTCAGTTCCCCAATTTACCCCCTCAAATATATTGGGTAAACATACTATATGATTATCTATATTGCTATTAATAATTTCTTTTAATCTTAGTGAAAGTTCTTTATCCTGTGGTTGAAAAATCAAATTCTCCCCATACATTAATGCAAACTCTCCATCACCAAACCTACTTACCGAACATCTAACTCCTGTAATTTTTTCTAATGTTACATCAGTATTTAATACTATAGGCGGCTTTCTTTTAGAAACAAATTTCTTATTATAAAATATTATTATTAAATCTTTTAAGTCTAATAATTTATAATAGACTTTTAGAATATATTTTTTCATAATATTATCTCCTTAATTTAATAATTTTTATTAAATACTTATATATAATAGGATTTATTTTCAAAGCTACTAGCAATATTTTTAAATTTTTAGGATATTCTTTTAATTTCATAGTATCTTCAAAATAGCTATTTAAAAATTTAGCTGTTTTATAATATTTAAATTTATTTTTATCAAATTCATTTGAATCTATAATGTTATTTAGGATAACTAAAGAATTATTAGCTAACTTTAATGTGACCAGTCCTAGTAATTCTGGATATCTAGCTTCTATTAAACTATACATTTCTGAATAAATTTTTATGGCATCTATTTTTATCTCCTTAGTAGCTATATCCATAGTACTATTTTCTCTTTTTATATAGTTATATTTCGCTTCACCTATACAACAAATTTTATTAGCTTTATCAAATAATTTATAAGTAAAAGCAGTATCTTCATAAGCTATTCCTGTTGGTATTCTTAAACCTTCAAAAAGTTCTCTCTTTATTAACTTGGTCCATAAACATTCATCATATAAAAACCCTTCCATAAGAACTTTCATTGCTTCTTCTCTATTATATATAATGATATTATGACCACCATTTACTACAATTTTATTATTAAAATGTATAATGCTACTACAATTTGAAATATCACATTTATTTTCTACACATATTTTATATAAAATTTCATACATATCCGGTTCTATATAATCATCACTGTCAACAAATCCTATATACTCTCCACTAGCTACATCTAACGCGGCATTTCTAGCAGTTGCTTGTCCTCCATTTTCTTTATGAATAACAATTATTCTATTATCTTTCTTTGCATATTCATCACAAATTTCTCCACATTTATCTGGAGATCCATCGTCAACAAGAATTAGCTCAAAATCCTTAAATTTTTGATTAAGTATCGAATTTATACATTTATGTATATAATTCTCAACCTTATATACAGGAACTATAATGCTTATTTTTGGCCTCATACTTTTCCCCCTAATTGTAATCAAAATAAGATGTTAATTTATCATCTATAAAACTTTTAATTTTAAAATATAAACTATAATCATTACATTCAACTATAAATTCTAATCCTTGATTTTTCATCTGTTCTTTAGCTCCTACAAAATTTGTCGTTATTATTCTTTTATTTAATACTTTTGCCTCTGCAAGAGTTAAACAATACCCCTCATGTCTTGATGTCTGAACATATATATCTGCCATTTTCATATATGGATATGGATTAGTTTTAGCCCCTAACAAAATAAAATCATCTTTTAATTTATATTCTTTTATAATTTCTTCATATTTAGCTCGTGAATTTCCTTCACCAATACAGTACCACCTAACTTTATATCCATCTTCCTTTAATTTAGCTAATGCTTTTATTCCTAAATCTTGTCCTTTTTCTATTGAGAGCCGTCCTACAGTTACTATTTTTATTCCTTTAAAGCTATTGTCAAAATCTACTCTTTCACAAGCCATTTTTCTTATTACTTCTTTTGAAATTATATTTTTAAAAACCGTTGATTTATTTGATAACTTAGGAAACTTTTCATCAAATCTATCTTTTCCTTCTTTTGATACAATAAAAATTCTATCCATTTCACTGTATAACTTTAAATATAAATTAGTATTAATTTTATGTTTTGATATATCAAAATGCACCCATCCTATTTTCTTTTTAGCCTTAACTTTATGAGTTATATATGAATCTATTATTTCTGTTGGCCCTGCATAAGCTATAGCCACATCATATCCTTCTTCTTTTATAGGGATACCTCTTAAGATATTTTTATAATAAAAATATCTATTTTTAAAATATTTATCTATAAAATACGAAAATACAAATAAACTTGCATCAATATATCTTTTCTTATTTATATAATTTTTAAAAGTTAATTGTGGTATTCCCATTATTATAGGTTTTATCTCTTTAAACCAACTTGCCTCTTCAACTTTAATCCAACTAGGTATATGATTTAGAAAGTCTCCTCTTTTTTCCAAAAGCAAAACTGTAATTTCATACTTCTCTCTAGGAATTGTGGATAATAAAGAAAGTAATGATTTCTCAACTCCACCAATATTCATACTACTAACCATAAATAATAACTTTTTCATTACTCTCTTCTCACCTTTCTAGAAGCTAAATTTTTCTATTTCTCTACTAGTATCAATTAATTCCTTTCCTAAATTATTACCTATAGAATCTCTTAGTTCTCTATCTTTTATAATTCTTTTAATAGCCGTATACATTTCATCTTGATTAAAATTAACTATTAGTCCTGTTTTCTCATTTCTAATCTGTTCATTAGCTCCTGTAAAATTTGTTGTTATTATGGGATTATTAAAACATCTAGCTTCGGCAAGAGTTATACAATATCCTTCATGCCTTGAACTTTGAACATATATATCACACTCTTTCATAAAAGGATATGGATTTCTTTTACTTCCCAGAAGAATATAATTATCTTGAAGATTTTTGTTTTTTATCATATCTTCAAGTTCTTTTCTCATATTTCCTTCTCCAATGCAGTACCATCTAACTTCATATCCTTGTTTTAAAAGCTTTTCTAAAACTGAAATTGTTATATCTTGTCCTTTTTCTCTACTTAACCTTCCAACTGTTAAGATTCGTATTCCGTTATAATTATCATTAAATCCTTCTTCATTCTCTGACATATTTTTTATAAATGTTGAAGATATAATATTAAAAAAAACTTCAGTTTTATCACTTAAACTTGGTATTAATAGATTTAATTTATTTTTTCCTTCTTCTGAAACCACGAAAATTTTATCAAATTTACTATAAATCTTTTCCGCAAATCTTTTATTAAACCCAATTTTACTTATATCAAAATGAATCCATTGTACTCTTTTCTTAGCCTTTATCTTATTAGCTATAAAATATGTTATAAAATCCATTGGTCCAGCATAAGCTACTGCAATATCATATTCTTCTAAATCACTTACATCCTTCAATAAATACTTATAATAATAAGAAATATCATCTTTTAATTTTGATATACAATAGCTTAAAAAGAGATTAAACGCATTAATATATTCTTTCTTGATTAATAATTCTTTAAAAATTTTTTGTGGTGGCTCATTAATATACTTTTTCAAATTTTTATATTCACTTAAATATTTAACTTCTACCCAATCTGGTATTTGATCTAAAAATCCACCATACTTTTCTAATAATAAAACTGTTACTTTATACTTTTCTTTCTGTAATTCATGTAACATATTTATTAAAGCTTTTTCTGTTCCACCTATGTTCATATTTATTAGCATAAACAAAATACTTTTCATATAACATCTTCCTATAATTAAGATTCTATTAATTTATAGAACTTATCAATTTCTTCTACATTACCTTTTTTCTCATTTTCTAGATATTTAATTATATTTTTTCTTAAGCTTTCATCAGTAATTAATCTCATAATTCCATTAAAAACAGCTTCTGAATTCATATCTACAACCAAACCATTTTTCTCATGAATCATTTGATTAAAAACAGCATCAAATCTAGTAGTGACAACTGGTTTATTTAACATTCTTGCTTCTGCAATTGCTAATCCAAATCCTTCTAAATCTGATGTTTGTACATAAATATCACAAGCTTTTATGTATGGATAAGGATTAATTTTTAACCCTAATAATATAATATTTTCTTTTAAATTTTTCTTTTTAATTTCTAATTTTAATTTATTTTCTAACTTTCCTTCTCCAAGTATTAGCCACTTAAAATGTATATTGGTATCTTTTAATCTTTTAGCAGCATTTAAAACCCTATCAAGTCTTTTTTCTTCAGTTAGCCTTGCTAAAGTTATTATTTTTATCCCTTTAAATTGATTCAATTTTTCTATATATTCTTCATTAACCAATGACATTTTTTTTATGAAATCATAATTATTTATATCATAAATGACCTTAGTTTTTTCTTTGTATTTAGGAAATGTTTCTAAAAAAATTTCTTTTGAAGAATCAGATACTATAATAATATTTTTATAAAGATTATAATATCTTTCTTGAAAAATTTTTTCTTTACTATTCAATCTATAATCAGTATTTACCCATGCAATTTTTTTATTAGCATTTATCTTTTCTGCAACATAAAATGTAGGAATTCCTTGAGAATAACTTATAGCAATATCATAGTAAGTGCTATTTTTTTCAATAAACCTACCTATAAGCCCCCAAAAAATCCTTGTTTTTTCAATATTATCACGTTTTTTAATTCTAATATTAGTTGAAAACTTTAACCTAGCAATTAACATTCTCATAGTTTTCATATCTTTTATTTCTGTAAATAAATTTTTTAAATTTTCAGATGAAAATTTAGTATAATCTAAAGGACTTAATAAATTAACATCTTTAGGTAATAAACTTTCCAAAACTCCACCATATCCAAATAACTGTAAATCAACATTATATTTTGAATAATCTATAAGATTTAATAGACTTATTAAACTTTTTTCTGCTCCTGCACAATTTAATGAATCTATTACAAAAAGAATTCTTTTCATAAAATTTGCTCTTCCTTTTTAATAATATTTTTAATCATTATTTAAAGTTCTATTCTCATTAATCCGAGTTCTGCTTTTTTTAATCCTAATTTTTTTAATATTTTGCTACTTAATATATAAATCCTATTTAAATTTGGATTAATTTGAAATAAGTGCAACTGCCAAATTAGCTCTCTTTCATTTTTTAAAGACTTTTTTATATTTCTAAAATTACTTTTAATATATTCTTTAATATCATTCATATAGTAATCTCTATTTTTTATATTTTTTTCTTTTTCAATAAGTAATAATGTATCAAGCTAGTTTTGAAAATCATTTTATAAGATTCATTAATTAAATTTTTATAATTTTTTTCTATAAACTCGTGTCTCTCTTTAAGGCCTTTTAAAATATCTAAGTTTCTTTCTGTATAAGTAGCTACTATACTATCTTTATGTTGACGATAATAATACATTGGTTTATGAATAATTACATATTTATCTACTCTATCCATAACTTTATGAGCCCAAAATACGTCTTCAAATAAAACTCCTATCTTAAATGAAATATCTTTTATTAACGCACTTTTATAAAGCTTTCCCCATGCAAAATTCTTAACTTTTTCATTTATAACAAGCTCATACATTAATTCCTCTCTATTTTAAACTACAGGACTCATATCCTCTAAATAATATCTATTATCATAAAGTAAATAATCATCATAGACATAATAAAATCCTGATTGAACAATATCTGCATTTAATTCTAATGCGGTTTTCATAAGGTCTGATACCATATATTCACTAAGCCAATCATCACTATCTACAAAAATAACATAATCACCAGTTATAAAATTCATTCCATAGTTTCTTGCATCTGATAACCCACCATTTTTTTTATGAAATACTTTTATTCTATTATCTTGTTTTTCATATAAATCAATTATTTCTCCACACCTATCTGGTGAACCATCATCGACTAATATTATTTCTAAATTTTTATAGCTTTGATTTATTATGCTATCAATGCACTTATTTAAATAATTTTGAACTTTATATATAGGAACAATTAAACTTACCTTAGGTAACATGATACCCCTCCAATAATATTATCTTTCTAATAAAAATTTTAGTTATTAATAATAGTTCTAATTAATCAAATCATATAGTTTATTTAACTCATTAGAATTTCTATAATCACTTTTTTTACAATTATAGGCTAACTTATCTCTAAAAGCTTTATCTTCAAATAACTTTTCTATTCCATCTGCTATTCCTTCAATAGTTGAATCACATATATATCCATCAAAACCTTCTTTAACTTGACTTTTTGCTGTTTTATAATTTGTTATAATTACAGGCTTCCCTAATATTTGAGCTTCCCCTACAGTAACAGCTTTTCCTTCATATCTAGATGGTTGAACATATAAATCACATTTTTTCATATATGGATAAGGATTAAATTTCTTCCCTAATAATATAAAACTTCCTTGAAGATTATTTTCTTCTATTAGTTTTCTAATAACCTCTTCATCTCCACCATATCCAACCACATACCACTTAATATTAATTAATCCTCTTTCATGTAGAATTTTTAAAGCTTTTACGGCTCTATCAATTCCTTTTGCATGAGAAAGCCTTGCTACAGAAAGTACTTTAAAACTATTATCTTCTTCTATACATTCTATATTTTCTTTTGCCATCTTTTTTATAAAATCTGGTGAAGTTATATTTTCTATAACTTTAATCTTTTCCTTTAAAATAGGATATTTAGTTAAAAAAGCATTTTTGCATTCCTCTGATACAGCAATAATATGATCAAATTTATCCCACATTTTTAGATCCAGATTAACATCTGTTTCTATAGTTGAGTAATCTGTATGAATCCAAGCTATCTTTTTCCTTGCCTTTACATTTTCATCTATAAAATAATGTGGCCAAAGATAACTTATTGCAACATCATACTCCTTTTCTATTTTAGGTAAGAAAGGAAGAGCATATTTCCACATAAGCTGCATTTGATAAACACCATACTCATTAGTTTTATTGATTTTTCCTTTTAAATTAGCAAATATCCTTGCTAAAATCCTTGAACTTCCTAATAAGATATTTCCTTGTTTAAAAGTTTCTACTATAGATTTTCTAAAAGTTGAATACTTCCTATCTTCTTTTAAAAGATTAACCTTGTTGTTGAGTAATGGCATAAAATCTCCAGTGTGACTATATAACATTAAATCAACTTCATGATTATCATAATCAAAATTATCAAGCATACTTATTAGACTTCTTTCAACTCCTCCGACCTCCATATCAAAGGATCCTATTAATACTTTTTTCAAAAACTTCACCTCCTATCTTAATTAATCCTATAAACCTTTAATAAAGTATTTATTATATTTTCTAAATCATAACCATTATTTTTAAAAGCTTCTTCTATCGACTTTTTATTCTTATTCTTATTTTCAACTAATTTTAAAGCTTCCTCACTCCATATATTATTCCCATCTTTTAACTTCATTTTTTTTAACAATCCTAATCCTAAATCAGCTTCAGGTTGTATTGCCTCTGATACTAGACAAGGCAACCCACAGGCTTGTGCTTCTAACATAACTAAGCCTAATCCCTCATATGTAGATGGAAATACAAATAAATCTAAGGAATTTAAAATTTTTTCTGTATCTTCTCTTAACCCTAATAAATAAACTTTTTTCTCTATTCCTAATTCTCTGCACTTATACTGAATTTCTTTTTTTAGTTCTCCCTCTCCAACTAAGATGCACCTTACATTTCCATTCTTCTTAATCATGTTATTTACTATGTCAATTAAAAAACTATGATTCTTAGATGACTTAAAAGTTCCTATATGTCCAACTACAATTTCCTCTTCACTTATTCCAAGTTCTTTTCTTATGTTGCTTTCATTACACTCTAAGAATTTTAAATAATCTATATAATTAGGAAGTTTAATATAATTTTTATTTCCTGTTATTGCTTGTCCAAATAAATATTTTCCTGCATCATCACTACAAGCTAAATAATTAGTAGAAAAGATTTTTATAATCACTCTCATGGATGTCATGTATATTTTTCTAAGAAAACTTATATTATTATCTAAATTTGTATGTGCATGAGATATTCTTACTTCAATTCCACATATTTTTGCTGCAATCATAGCAATTCCACAATTAAATAATGTATGAGCATGAACTGCATCATAAGGACCATATTCTCTTATAACTTTACATAAATCCTTTATAGATTTATAAATTCCTTTCCTATTAGGTGAAGAAAGTTTTATTATTCTACCACCTAAAGATTCTATTTCTTTATCATAGTAAGCTTCTCTTTCATAGTAGGATATAAAATCAAAACTTATATCTTTGTTTATTTTTCTATACAGGTTCATGAGCATTGTTTCTGTTCCTCCAATGTTCATTCCACCAACTACATGAAGTATTTTTCTCACTTTGTCCTCCAAATAATTTTAATAGTAAAAATATTTACTTATACTGAAATTGCTTGTATATACTATTCCTAAACTTATCTTATATTCATAAATAAAAAATAAAAAATAACATACTAAAAATCCATAATAAATTAGCCGCTTTTCACTTTTTTCAAAACAATTTTTTATTATGTATGCTAATAATACAAAACTATAAATTTGAAAATATATAGTAAATCTTGCAAATATCCAATTATATAAAGAGAATCCCATTATTAAAAAGCTAATTAAGCTCATATTTACAAAAATATTAGCCTCTGGCCATTCTTTTAATTTATCTCTCTTTACATAGGATAAAATTACCGGTATAGCAAATACTATAACTCTTAATATATTACTTCCACCTTCATTAAAATTCTGATAATCAGCATACTTAGAATTTCCTAATAACTTATAAACAACAGCCATTAATGGTTCATATAAAAACATTCCTATTAAAAATAAAATTAATAATTGGTAGATTCTTTTAGACCATGCTTCATTTCTAACAACATAATATGCTGGAATCATGACTAAAGCTGATGTATGAAAAGTGGTCATTAAAATACATAAAAATAAATACTTTTTAAATTCTCCTCTTAATATGAAAGAAGTTCCTGCAAAAATTATTGATGCTGCTAGGGATTGTCTTATTCCATTCATTGTAACTAGATAATAACCAGATGCTACATATACAAAAATAGCTAGCTCAAAATAACTGTCCTTGCAGTACTTTCTTATTGTCCATAAATTTAGTATTGTAGTAATTATTCCAGTAACAAATATCATAAACTGTGGATCTTTAGATATACTTTTTAAAATGGCTAAAAATAGAACAAATCCTAGTTCATATCCTCCCTTTGGATCATATCCTGGTTCTATTAAACTATATAAATGGACATAAGCTGGAGTATCTCCTATTCCCCATCTCAATCCTGCAATCAATGCCAATAGTAATATTACAAATATAGAAAAATATAAATTAGGATAATTTTTTTTATTTTTTATTATTCTAGCTATTAAAGAAAATACATACGATCCTATTAAAGCAAAATAAAAAGCAGCCATTAAATTCTCCTTTCATTTTTCTTAATTAACCTTTTATCTTTATATACAAATAAAGTAACATTCCCATTGGAATTGATAATAAAGTTAATATTTTTTCAGGAGATTCTATTAAAAAGTTTTTATTCTTACTAAGAAAAGAACTTGCTACATAATGTATGCTCTCTTTAAACTTAAATTTTAATGTAGCTTTTGAGTTCTTAATATTTTCAATTCTATAAAAAGCAAACCCTTTTGGATTATTTTTGTATTGCTTTATCATATTTTTTGATGAGCCATCTTCTAAGTACTCAACTACACATAAAATATCATTAATCAAAGCTAATCTATACTCTTCATCTAATTTATAGTATTTATAAGCTAGTCCAACATATTTTTCCCCTTCAAATATAGGGTATGGAAATTTTTTAGTTAATTCACTTCTATATACTAACTTCTTATCACCAGGTATTTTATATTTATTATTTATCTCAAATAAAGTTACTTCTTTTAATTCATCTGGAAATTTCATTCCAATTATATTGCCATTTTCATAAGAATCTAATCCAGCTAAACCAGATATTTTTTTGTTATGTTTTACTCTATTCCAATTTTTATTTATCTTTTCTACTGCATCTCTTGGCATATAGTCATCAGAATCTATACATATATTTATCTCTGTATCTATGTTTTCATATGCTGTATTGTGTGCTCCATGCATCCCCTTATTACTTTGATAAATATATGTTATTTCAAAATCATTTTTCTCATGTATCCACCTCTTTACTACATCTTTTGTACTATCAGTTGATCCATCATCTATTATTAACCACTTAAAATCTTTACAACTTTGATTTTTTAAACTTTCATAACATTTGTGTAATGTATGTACCCTATTATACGTTGGTGTAAATACTGTTAATAATTTTTCCACATTAATACTCCTTATAAAATCAACTTATTAAACTTTTATATTTTTTTTCTATTTTCTCCACATAAGATTCTATATTATAATTTTCTCTTACAAATATACTTGCTTTATTTCCATAGCTTTCAACTTTATTTTTATTATCTTTTATATATTTTAGAGAACTTATAAAAGTTTTATAATCTTCCTTTTTTATTAAAATTCCTGTTTTATCGCTTATCAATTCTCCAATGCTTCCTACATCCATAGATACTATTGTTTTTTTAAATACCATGGCTTCAAGTAAAACCATTGGTAATCCTTCATATAGAGATGGCAAGAAAAATACATCTATTATAGGATAGAATTTATAAACATCATCTTGAAATCCTGTTAATATAAACATATCTTGTAATTCTAGCTTTTTTATAAGTTCTTTTATCTCATATTCTTGCTCTCCACTACCAACTAAAAGAACTCTACAGTCATTAAAATCTTCTTTATGTTTTGCAAACTCTTCTATAAAAGGTATAATTCCCTTTTGTTCATCTAATCTCCCAATAAATCCGAGTATAATTTTATCTCTAGGAATATTAAACTCATTAATAACTTCTTCGCTCTTACTTAAATCTACTCTCGTTATTTCTTCAATATCCATTGCATTAGACAATATTGAAGTTTTACTTTCTTTAAAGTAATTTGTATTTTCTTTATAGAAATCATAAACTATTTTTCCACAAGTTATGTTATAGTCATATCTCGGTCTTAAAAAATTATCAATTTTCTTATTAAAATTATTTTCCTTAAGCCACGGATAACAATTGTGAATATGAGATATTACCTTAACATCTAATCTATATAATTTCTTAACTAAATAAGCATTTAATGAAGCATTATTATCATGAGCATGTATTATTTTTATATCGTTTTCTTTAATAATATTCTTTAGCCCCTTTAAAGTGCTAAATATTTGCTTATTAGAAAACCTAAGAGAGTAACTCTTTATACCATTCTTCTCAAAAATTTCTTTTAAATCATTTCCCCCACAAACAACTATTGGAGTAAATCTCTTCATGTTCTTACATGTTAATAGAGCCATTTTTTCAGCCCCACTTAGTTTATTCATTGGTAACATATGAAGACATTTTTCCATTTTTATTCTCTCCCCCTTGAAGGTTATCATATACAAAAATAAGTTCTGTTAATATACTTGAAATAGAATATCTTTTAACTTCTTTTAATATGTTATTTTTATTATTAACTGACGTTAAATAAAATTTTTCTATTGATCTAGCTGTTTCTTCAAAATCTCCAACTTCAACTAAACTACCAATATTTTCATTATAAACAAGATCTCTGCTTCCTCTAACGTTAGTAGCAATAACTTTTTTCCCATTAGCCATAAGTTCCATTATATTTCTTGGAAGTCCTTCTCTATAAGAAAGAAGTATTCCTATATCACTTATATTAATAAGTTCATTAATATCTGTTCTAAATCCTAATAACTTAAAGTTATTTTTTAATCCTCTATTATTAATTTCTTTTTGCAATTCTTCAAACTTATGCCCTTCTCCTACAGATATAGCTCTTATATTAGGGTATCTATCCTTTAAAAGTTCCATTGCTTTTATAAACTGTATCTGATTTTTGTTTTCATTAAGTTCTGCAATCATAATTACAACAAAATCATCTTTTTCTAACCCTAATTCTTTTCTTTTAAATTCTTGTTTTTCTTTGCTTAATGGTTTATATTGATTTAAATCTAATCCTACTCCATTAATTAAATAACACTTCTTAGGTTTTAAACTTTTTTTAGTTATTTCATAGTCTTCTTTATTAATAGTAATAGTTACATCAGTTAGCTTAGCCATCATCTTTTCTATTGGATAATATATAATCCACCCAATCTTTGATCCACCTTTAAAAAAATGATATCCATGGGCAGTATATATTGTTTTTAAATTTTTAAATTTAAGTTTTAATAGCCTTCCATATATAGATGCTATAGGTGTGTGAACATGAATAATATCATATTGATTTTCCTTTTGAAGCTTTATAAGTTCTTTAAATGCTTTGATATTTCCAAAACTTAATGGACTTCTACTAAAGGGTATATTAAATATTTTTACACCTTTATTAATTAATACTTGATTAACATTCTTGTCTATACAAGTTGCACAATCTACTTTGTACCCATTTTCTAATAACATTTCTATATGAGGTACTAAAAAGGAGTTTATAGTTCTACTTACTGTTGTTATATACAATACTTTTTTCATATTCACACCTCCTTTAATTTATAAATTAATATTCCTAGCTGGAACCCCTATTGAAGTAGTGCATTTAGCTATATCCTTTACTACAACAGCACCTGCTCCAACTATAGAACCTTCTCCTACCTTTTTATTTTGAATAATTGTTGTTCCAGAACCAATTAAGGCACCTTCCTCTATATAATCATGCCCTGAAATATTAACATTCCACAAAAGTGAAACATAATCACCAATAACTGAATTATGACCTATTCCACATTTTGGACTTATAATAACTTGATTGCCTACTTTAACATCAACAGTAATAATAACTCCAGGATAAATAATTGTTCCTTTCCCAATATTATTACTTTCATGAATATAAACATCTGGATGTATCAATGTTGCAAAATTAACTTTATCATTAATTTTTTCAACAATATTCTTTTTTATTTTATAATTAGCAATTGCTACTATAACATTTATATCTTGCTTTTCAGTAGCATAATCTATCAACCAATTTAATCCACCTAGAACCTTGTGTCCTAATATAGTCATATCTTGTATTTTTTTATTATCATCAACATACCCTAAAACATTCCAAATTTTTTCTTTTTTATTTATTTGGTTGATAATATAAATTAATTCTTGTCCTACTCCTCCAGCACCTATTATTATTAAATCCTTCATTATTAATTACTCCCATTAAATCTAACTGTAGTAGCCATACCTTCTTTACTTATTCCATCCCTCTTAAATAATTTAGAAAAGGTTGAAATAAATATTTTAAAATCTAATTTCAAAGACCAATTTTCAACATAATAAACATCAAATTCGAATTTTTCTTTCCATGTAAGATTATTTCTTCCATTTATTTGCGCCAATCCTGTTAAGCCTGGTAAAACTTCATGTCTTCTTATTTGTTCTTTACTATATAAAGGAAGATAATCTACAAGTAATGGTCTTGGACCAACTAAGCTCATATCTCCTTTCAATACATTTATTAGTTCAGGAAGCTCGTCCAAACTTGAAGACCTAAGTTTCTTGCCAAAGGATGTTAATCTCTCTTCATCTGGAAGCATGTTTCCATATTTATCTATACATTGTTTCATGGTTCTAAATTTTATCATTTTAAAAATTTTATTATTTTTTCCTACTCTTTCTTGAGTAAATATAATAGGACTTCCTAGTTTAATCTTAACTAAAATTGAAACTATAATAATTACTGGTAATAACCCTATAATAGAGCCTAAAGCAATGCATACATCTAGAATTCTTTTTATAAAAATTCCATATTTTTTTTTTGACATACTTTCCTCCAAATTTAATTTATATATAATTTCTCATGTTTAAAGTCTCTTTCGAGCACATATTACACTATTTTACTTTATTGTTAAAGTCTAAAAAAATTCATATTCTTTTCTATTTATTTATTTTTATAAATTAATATAATATGAAAGTATATTTTTTTAAATTTACAAAAAAATATTTTAACAAATAAAAAATTCTAACTTTAATTCATTAATTTCATGCTCTTATTTTGGCTTATATACTGATTTTTCAAAAATATTATATTTTAACCTATTAAAATGTAGTGACTTTTTTCAACATTTTTTTGCTTGTTAATTTTTTTTAAATTTTGATTTAATATATAAATTAATTTTTTTAAGTTATTATAAAGTGCATTATCTTAAATTGTTATAAAGCATATAATTCTAATTATTTACCTTTAATTTACATATATTTCTCTATTTATAAAAATTATAATGTTAATATTATTAATATGATTTGTGTAAATTTTAATTTGAAAGGTGTTTTAATATTGAATAATTTAAAAGAATTGCTAAAAAAAATAAAATGGATTTATTTACAATCAAAATTAATACTGCCCATTTTGATTTTAATAGTGTTTATAGGATCATTCTTTTCATTGATAGGAGTTTATGATGCTATTGTTTCAAAAAATTTAATTGATAATGCAATCGCTGGAAATACTAATTCCGTTGTAAAATGGTTAATAATAATGGCTTCTTTGATGTTGCTTAATGTAATTAGTTATCCTATAGTATCCTTATTAAATACTTATACATCAACAAAAATGTCTCAAACTCTTCAAAAAAGAGTTTACGCACATATAACATATAGTAACTGGCAAGAATCTTCTAAACATCATAGTATGAATTTGTTAACTAGATTAACAAGTGATGTTTCAACTATTACAGCTACAGTAATACAAACAATTCCTTCTATAATTTCCCTATCAATAACTCTTATTGCTTCTTTTACAACTCTTATCTATTTATCTCCTGCCATTGCAATAGTTGCTATATTTATAGGACCATTTTTATTATTAATAAGCAGATTATTTGCAAAAAAACTAAAAAAAATTTATAAAGAAATTCAAGAAGAAGATGTCAATTATAAAACCTTTATTCAAGAAAGTATAAAAAATTTAATTATTGTAAAAACTTTTTGTTTAGAGAAAGCTAATTTAGATAAATTAAATAGAATTCAAAAAAGAAAATTTGAACTTAGTTTAAAAAACACTAAGATAGGAATTAAATCTGGTATAACTTTGACTATTTGTTCTTATATAGCATATTTTACCATATTTTGTTGGGGTGCTTTAAATCTTTCAAAAGGAATAGGAACCTACGGAACCCTTATGGCAATGCTTCAATTATACAATAAAGTTCAAGGTCCTTTTTCATCATTAGCTAGTAAATTTCCTAGTTTGGTTGGGGCCATAGCTGCTACTGAAAGACTTATGGAAATAGAAGACTTATCCCTTGAAAAACATGAAGATATAAAAGAAGGAATAGATAAATTATGTATTCCTAAAAAAAGCAATAATCATAATGCCGTTAAAGAAATTTATCTCTCAAATTCTGATGAATCTTTTTCATTACAAAAATATTATAATAAAAAAGATTTTAGCATTAATTTTAACAATGTTTCATTTTCATATGATAAAAATAAACCAATATTAAAAGATTTAAATCTTTCAATAGAACCTGGAGAGATAGTAGGATTAATTGGTCCATCTGGACAAGGAAAAACAACCCTAATAAAAATTATTTTATCTTTACTTAATATAGATAATGGCAACGTATATTTAGACTTTAAAGAAAATAATGCTTCTTTGCTTGCTTTAGATTCTTTAAACGAAAGAGAATGGAAAAGTTCATATAGTTATAATGAATTATCCCCTATTCATAGAAAACTTATATCTTATGTTCCTCAAGGTGATACACTTTTTTCTGGAACAATAGAGGAAAATTTAAGATATGGTAAGCCTAATGCAACCTTAGATGAAATAATAAAAGCAACTAAAAAAGCCTGTGCTTTTGATTTTATAGAAGAATTAACTGATGGATTTAATACAATAATTGGAGAAAATGGACTTGGCATATCAGGGGGACAAGCTCAAAGGATTGCCATAGCAAGAGCTTTTTTAAGAGATAAACCTATATTAATATTAGATGAAGCAACATCTGCACTAGATCCAGAAACAGAAATTAAAGTTATTAATGAAGTTAAAAATCTTCCTAATAAACCTATTTGTATAATAATAACTCATAGACCTTTAGCTTTAGGTATATGTAGTAGAATTCTAGAGCTTAAAGATAATTCAATAAAAGAAATATCAAAAAATGAATTAAAAAACTTAAATGAGATAAAAACTTAAATAAAATAACCAATGACTTAAAGTCATTGGTTATTTTATTAATTATTAACTTAAAGGTGGATTTACCCCATCTCCTGGCTTAGATGGTTTATTACATGGCGGTATAGGGAATATAATCCATCTATCTGATTGATGCTCCTCTCCACATTCATTACAGAAAACCACTGTTTCACCTGTTGGATCACTATCTTCCTTAGTGTTTTCAACACCTAAAATCATTAATTCTGGATTTTCCCATTTTTTCATAAAAACTCACTCCTAATTTATTAAATATTTATATGTTAATTACCTTATTTTAAGGTATAATCATATACAACCATAAAAAATTTTTATTATTTAATAATATTTTATTAATCAAAAAATTTTTAAAATAATTTATTTTACAAAACAACCAACTCTTTTATAATTTAAGTCCCCATTTCCACCTGTAACAAACATTTGACCATATCTTAGCCATGAATGAGCGACCATATTATTTTTTTCTTTAGCCACGCCTAAATATAAAGTAGTTTTTATACCTTTATCATTTAAAATCTTTTGTGCTGTCATAGCTTGTACTAAACACTTACTCTCCCATGGAGTATTATAACTTGCAAGCTTAACAATAAAAGATACTTCTTTTACAATTTTATAATTATCTATATCAATTTCAAATTCACTTTCTTTGCCTTTTTCACCAAGCAATTTCTTAACTTTACTAAAGCTCACATTTAATATTATAAATCTATAAAATCCACAAAGAATAAATGCTTTTACAAACATGATTTTACTTTTAAAATCTATTTTAAAAAAAGTTTTAATCTTTCTAATCAACAAAGATAATCTCTTCATCTCTTAATTTCTCCAAATATTTTAAAACCTTGCTTTCACAAGTTTTTTTATCTATATCATACTTTTCTGTTAATTTATCTATTATCTCAGAAACTCTTTTAGGCTCATTTATTGAATCCCATATATAACTTCCTGTCTTATTTAACATAAAGTACATACCTTTATCTAGGTCCATCATTACTTTTTCTCCATTTAATTCAGTTACATCTACATCCTCTTTTTGAGAAACTATTGAATCTAAACTTATTAATTTGCTAACCATTATAAATTCCCACTTTCATATAAATTTAAACATTACATTTTAACATTAATTCTTTTTTTATAAGATTAATTTGTTGATCTACAGAGAATTGATCTTTAGGTCTTTTTATCCTAAATACTAAGGTATTTTTAGCTATGTTTATAACCTTTTTAAAATAAGCTGGAGGAATTCCATGATGAACTATAACTTCTATTCTATATATATTTCTTAGAATTATTTTCATCTTTTCTCCCCCTGAAACCTCCTCTATTTTAACTTCTTCTCCATCATAAGGTTCAATTTCAAATATAGCTTTTAATTTTCTTTTTTCTTTTACAAAACTTTCATGTGTAGGTATAATATATTTTTCTCTTTCCTCATCTATTAATTTAAAATTAGAAATATTATACCCCATCTTTTTCATAGCATCTTTACATATTTTTTGTTGAGGATACGCTGGTTCAATAAATATTTCATCTTGAAACTCTACAGTTGAACATACATCATCTGCCATGAATGGGAACTCATAATGTCTAAATGCATTTGTTAATGTAGATTTTCCGGCACCACTTTGTCCTGTTAAAATTATTGCATTTTCTCCTATCAATACACATCCTCCGTGTATTGCTATTTTATTTCTTTGTAATAAAATCATTCCAAAGGATGTTCCTAAAATAAAGGTTTTAATTCTTTGATTATCTGCATTCTCTGAAGGTTGTACAATTATATTATTCCCGTCATATATATAAAAGCTTCCTGTGCCTTTAACAGTAAAAACCATGCTATTAATATCATATTTAAACCAAGAATAACTAGGTATTTTTTCAATAATATTTTTAGGAATTATATCTTTTTTAATTTTAACATCTACTTTTTTCTCATTCTTATCTATTGATAAAAGTTCTGGAATCTCTATATCAGATTCCACAATTAATCCATAAACCTTATAAAACCATTTTTCCATAAATATCCCTCATAATTTACATATATTTACTATTGTTAAATTGAAATTATTACTTAAAATTAATTATTTATATTTAACTTTAATAGTAATGCATCCTGGATCATCATTATTTAATTTTGTTAATTTAACTCTTATTGTTCCCCATTTAAAATAAATTTTTTCAGAATTTGAATTAACTATATCTAACCCTAAATTAATTTTTATCCATTCTTCATAAAGTTTTAGATTATTATTATCTACATAATCTACACTTCTTAACTCTATCTCTTTAGGATTTATACCATAAAAGTTCAAATCAATGAAAAAATCTAAATCATCAATTTTAATAGGATCTAAAATTTCATATTTATATATATTGTTAAATTCTGAATTTACATATCTATAATTTTTTTTTAAATATCTTTGAAAAAAGAATCTTATAGTCCGTCTTTTTACTTTCTTTTTTCCAATTTTGATTTGCCCCTTACATAAACTCATAAATTCCTTCCCTCTACCTATTTTTTAGTTAAGTTAAGTTCATCCAAAAGTTTTCTTTTCTTTTTTGACACAGTAACTGATTTTGTAAAAAATCTTATCTTATTTTTTAATGAATAATCTTTATTTAACACCCCAGCCCCTAAATGATGTGCCCAAGCTACAGGAGTTAGTATTTTATTATCTTTAGCATAGTTATATTTTTCTGACATATTTTCTACTTTTGGAAAGACTAAATCTAAATATTTTTCACTAATACTTCTTTTTTCTTCTTTTTCATCTTTGCTATATGCAAAATCAGCACCTAAAGTTCCAATTACATCTTTTCTCCCAAAGACTCCACTATTAAAAATGTTTTGTATTAAATCCTCTACTAGTTCATTTTCAACCCTTCCACTATTTAATATCGCTTTTGGAATTTGTATATTAAAGAGTTCTTCACAACATTTAAAAATAGCCAAAATAAATTTTTCAGATCTACATTCTATTGCTTTAACCATAAAATTTTCCCAATCTATTTTTTGACCCTTTTGCTCTACAAGGAGTACTAAATCACATAACTGTCTAAGACCAAATCCTCCACACACTATGTGTACTGCCATATGCAAACATAAATGTAGTGCTAAGTCTTCTAACCCTAAAGATAATACTTCTGCATTCCCAATTTTAATCTTCATTGAGTTTTTCCATATTTCTTTTTCAAATTCTTTTGTTCCTATAAAATAATCATCATTTATTAAAGTCCAATGCACTTCAACAGGTCTATATTGTTCATGGCTAAAAACTAAATGAGCACCATGTTCATCTTCACATTCCTCTAATTTATATCCTAACTCTTCAAGAAGAGGAGTTACTCTTTCTAAATCTTCTTCATGAACTAAAATATCGGAATCTCCCATGGTTCTAAATTCTGGCTTTGGATATAACTCTCTTACAACTAATCCTTTAAGGACTATTACGTCTATGTTTTTTTCATTAAATTTTTCAAGCATTTTCCCAACTTGATTATAATGTGCTATATGACCTATTCCAGTAAAAAAAGTACTTTTTTTCCACTTATTAAGTTCATCTTTGCTTAATCCCTCTAATTCTTTTACCCCATATATAGATGAATAAATTAAAGCACTTATTTCGTGAGCATTAGCTTCACTTAGTATTTCATTCCATTTGGAAATACTTTTAAAATCGCTAAGTTTCTTTCCATGTATAGCTAAATCTAATAATTTTACTGTTTGTTTTTGATAATGCTCCATTAACCCTTTCCCTTTTACCTTTCAAATTAAATATTTTTATAAAAATAACTCCTTTATAATTTGAGAAACTCTAGCTATATCTTCTTTAGTCATCTTTGTATCACTAGGAAGACAAACTCCTCTATTGAATATGTCTTCACACACACTAATCCCTTCTTCGTTATGGTTAAAAAATTCAAACTCTTTAAAAAATGGTTGTAAATTCATAGGTTTCCAAACTGGTCTTGATTCTATGTTTTCTTTTTCAAGAGCTTTTATTATATCTATAGGTTTAACTTTTGATTCCTCTTTTAAAATTATTACGCTAAGCCAGTAATTAGGCTCACCATACTGGCATATTGGTGCCATATCTATATAATTTATCTCTTTAAAAGCTTCATTATAACTTTCAAAAATATATTTTTTATTTTCTATTCTCTCTTCTAAAACCCTTAATTGACCTCTTCCTATTCCTGCAACTACATTGCTCATTCTATAATTATACCCAAGCTCTTTATGTTCATAATATCTTTCATTTTCTCTAGATTGAGTTGACCAAAATCTTGTTTTCTCTATCATTTCTTCGTTATTAGAAACAAGCATTCCTCCTCCAGAAGTCGTGATTATCTTATTTCCATTAAATGAATATATTCCATAATCCCCTATTGTTCCACTCATTTTCCCCTTATATGTTGCACCTAATGATTCTGCTGCATCTTCTATTATTGGAACTTTATAAAAATCACATATTTCCTTTATTTTATATAAATCTGCACTTTGTCCATATAAATTTACGACAATAACAGCTTTAGGAAACTTTCCATCTTTTTCGCATTTCTTGAAAGCTTTTTTTAGTGCTTTAGGAGACATATTATAACTATTAGGTTCAGAATCTATAAAAACTGGAATTCCCTTTTCATAAATTATAGGATTACAACTTGCTACGAATGTTAAACTTGAACAAAAAACTTTATCTCCTTTATTTATTCCTATACACTTTAATGCCATATGAATGGCTGCAGTTCCTGAAACCAAAGCCGCTGCACTCTTTGATCCTACATAGTTTGCTATCTCTTCTTCAAAAGCATTTACATTTGGTCCAAGAGGTGCTATCCAATTACTTTGAAATGCCTCCTTTACAAATAACTCTTCTAAACCTCCCATATGAGGTGAAGCTAAAAATATTCTATTCCCCCCCAAAATAAATCCTCCTAAATGGTTTAATTTTATATCGCTTCAATTGCTTCATGTAATGCAACTTCATTTAAAACACTATTATCTTCAATATCTAATCTCTTATATGTTTTTACAATAGATTGAAGTGCTGTTTTTAACGTTTCTGTATCTCCAAGGTCAGCAATCTTTTTTAAAGCATTTACTCCTAACTTTAACCTATCAAAATCATATTCTCCAGGTTTAGCAATAAATATCTTCTCATGACTTGTTTTTCTTAATCCTTCTTCATCCATAAGAAGTTCTTCATATAACTTTTCACCTGGTCTAAGACCTGTTATTTCTATTTTTATATCAATTCCTGGTTCAAAACCTGAAAGCTTTATCAAATCTTTAGCTAAATCATATATTGGTACTGGATTACCCATATCAAGTACAAATATTTCTCCACCTTTTGCATAAGCTCCTGCCTGTAAAACAAGTTGAGCTGCCTCTGGAATAAGCATAAAATACCTTGTTATTTTCTTATGAGTAAGAGTTAATGGTCCTCCTTTTTCAATTTGCTTTTTAAATAATGGAATTACAGATCCGTTACTCCCAAGAACATTACCAAATCTTACAGCAACAAATTCAGTATTCGAATTTTTATCTATAGCTTGTATTATCATTTCACACATTCTTTTTGAAGCTCCCATGACATTTGTTGGATTTACAGCTTTATCTGTTGAAATCAATACAAATCTTTCTGCTCCATATTTGTGTGCGCATTCTGCAACATTTAATGTTCCAATAACATTGTTTTTAATTGCTTCTTCTGGATTACGTTCCATAAGAGGAACATGTTTATGAGCCGCAGCATGAAAAATCACTTGTGGCTTATATTCATAAAATATATTTTTAAGACGCTTCTCATCTCTTACAGAAGCTATTAATACCTTTTCTTTAAGATTTTTAAAATTGCTTATAATTTCATTTTCAAGTTCATATGCATTATTTTCATAAATATCTAAAATTAGAAGCAATTTCGGTGAGAATTTAGCTATTTGGCGACATAACTCAGATCCTATTGATCCTCCACCACCAGTTACCATAACTACTTTATTTTCTATATAGTCTTTTATTCCTTGCTTATCTAAAATAACTTCTTCTCTTCCTAAAAGGTCTCTTAAGTCTATATCTCTCATTCTGCTTAAACTTACTTTTCCATCTATAAGCTCATACATTCCTGGAATTATTTTAATTTTTGCCCTTGTATTTTGGCATATTTCTATAATGTCTTTTTTTATTTTTCCATCAACTGAAGGCATAGAAATAAGTATTAGATCAACATTTTTTTCTTCTGATATATCTATAATTTTATTTCTATTACCAACAATTTTAATTCCTCTAAGATAAGTACCTATTTTACTTGGATTGTCATCTATAACTCCAACTACTTTTTGCTTAATAGGATTTTGTTTTATAATTTCTTCTATTATAAGTTGTCCACATGACCCAGCTCCTATTATTAATACTTTTTCTAAATCACTAACATTGCTAGAATTTAACAAAATTCTACCATGTGAAATAATTCTTCTATAAATTCTAAAAGACACCCTTATTCCTATTGTAAAAATCATTATAAATAATCCTGCTAAAATTACTGTAATATGATCTATATAATATATTTTTGTTACAAGTTTACTAGTAATTAGTATAATACCAGTAGAAATTAAACATGCTATTAATCCAAAAGATACTTCATCAATTCCTACACTAATCCATATACTTTTATACATTTTAAATATGTATAACATAATTAAATATACAGTTATTACGAAAGGTAAAAATAGCATAAATTCCTTTCTTTTATCAATAACAAAGCCAAAATTAAACCTTATTATAAATGTTAATATATAAGAATTTACTATTATCAGAGTATCTAGTGACATTAAAAATAAAGCCTTAACCTTACCTTCTTTCTCCATTTTATTCCTCCAAAAATAAAATTTATTATGATTTACCCTTTAATTTTTTATCTTCTGAGTAATAGTAAACTTTATCACCTTTTATTCCATTTAATACTGATCCTAAAACATTAGCTCTAACTTTTTCTAACTCTTTATATGCTTTTATTATAGATTCTTTTGATGTTGCTTCTGCTCTTACAACTAATATTGTTCCATCACACTTTCCTGCTAAAATTTGCGAATCAGTTACAACTGTTAGTGGAGGTGTATCTAAAATTATATAATCATATCTTTCACTCAATACCTTCAATAGATTTTCCATGGTTTTAGAAGATAGAACTTCTGAGGGATTAGGTGGAATTCTTCCAGATGTTATTATATTTAAATTTTCATTTAATTCTTGTATTATGCTGTTTAAGTCATTTTTTCCTACAATATATTCTGTTAATCCAATAGAGTTAGATATACCAAATTTTTTATGAATTGTAGGTCTTCTTAAATCACAGTCAAGTATTATTACCTTCTTATTATTTTGAGCTATTACTGAAGATAAATTGCATACTACAGTTGACTTTCCTTCACCTGGTTCTGAACTTGTTACAACAATATGTTTTAACTCCTTATCTATAGATGAATATTCTAAACTTGTCCTAAGCCCTCTGTAACTTTCTGCTGCACTTGATTTTGGTTCTTTATCTACTAAAAGCATCTAATCCCCCCCTTTTTAATTAATCATGTATTGGTATTTCTCCTATTACTGGAATAGGTAAAATCTTTTCTAATTCTTTTTTATTCTTTATAGAATTATCTAAATAATCTAAAATTAAAACTGCACCTAAAGATAGCACTAAACCAATTACTCCTCCAAGTAAAACAACCTTTTTTTTATTTGGAATAATTGTTTTTGATTTTGGATAATCTAATATTTCAATATTAGAATTTACTATATATTCTCCAACCGTGCTTTTAAATTCATTGGTCATAACATTAATAATCTTTTCAACTTCCTCTTTATTATAAGATACATAACTTATCTCCAAAGTTGGTATAGATCCATTACTAGGTATAAAAGATAATCCTGATCTAACATAATTAGCTGGTAAATCTATGTTAGCTTTTTTTAAAAGCTTTGATACAACATCCTCATTATTAAAAATTTCTACATAAGCACCAACCATCTTTTTATACTCTTCAAGTTCTCCAACTGAATATGTTCCTTTTATTCCTTCTTTACCTATAAAGAACTTTACCTTTGATTGATAACTTGGTTTCATTTTATAAGCTTTATATGCTGAAAATAAAATTGGTAGTAATATAATAATTATTATAATTTTATATCTTTTTTTTAAGGCATATAATACTTCTTGAATATCTAAAGTTTTTTCTTCCATATTAATCCCCTTTGTATTTATTTACCATATAATATCAAAATAACCAACCAATGAGATTATAGCATTATTTAATTATTCTTTAAATAATCTATTTTTTTCCAAATTCGACATATAAAAAAAACTAAAATTCATATAATTTTTTCAATCAAATTAAATTTAATAATTTATATTATCTTTATTAATATATATTTTTTTTTATTTATCATTTATTAATATTAAAATTTTTATATAGTATTTTTTTTAGATTTTTTTAATTTATATTTATTAAATTATAAAAAAATATATATTTTTTACTTTTTATTGATTTTTTATTTTTTTAAATTTATTTTAAACTAAAAATAAATTTATTTAACAAATAAATACAATATAAACAAAAGGCTTGTACCAAAACTCACTATAAAACTTATAAACCTCTTCCTTAAATCAATTAATACAAAACCTTCTATATTATTTTGAAATATAAAAAGTGATATATCTCTCTTTAAGAATCTATAAATTTTATTAAGGAGTAACTTTGGTACAAGCCTCTTAATAATTTAATATATATTTTTAATTATTATGGATATTTAGCTTAAGCATATTTAATAAGCTTTTCTTAAAAGCTAATTTTATATACTTTAATCAATACGATATACTTCTTCTAAAGTTAAGCTTTATACTCTTTAATTGGCTCTATAAAGCTCTAATTATAACATCGTATATTTACTCTAAAATTCATCATTTACTTTATCTATATCTTTAATAGTTTCATCTAATTCTTCATTGCTTTCCTCTAATTTTAATCTTCCATAAATAACTTTATTTACTATTAAAGCTATACCTATTCCAACTACTATAAAAGCTATTCTCATAGGTACTGAAACTCCTGGTTGGAATAAAATCATTGCAGCTCCTAATGAACTCATAGTTATGAATACCATCTTTATTTTATATTCTTTGATGAATGTGTAAATATAACTTAGGATAAGTAAAACTATACTGCTAAACTGTTGTGGTACAAGATAAACAAATATTAATAAAAATATTGCTGCACCTATCAAAGTACCAAAAAATCTTTCCTTAACCCTAGTTTTAGTATCATCAAAATGTGGTTGAGTTATTGACATTGCAGTAATACTTATCCACATTGATTTTTGAAAACCAAATATACTTCCAAGTAACATGGCTATGGATACAGCAAGTGCCATTCTCAGTGAAAAGTTAAATTGAAGGGTATCTTTATTCATAGTTTTTATCATTTCCCTTATATTCATATGATCAGAGTCATCTTTTTTTCTATGACTAAAATAATAAACTAAAGATATTAATGCTCCTCCAACAAATAATGCTATAAGTCTTCTTGGCAATTCACTCCATGTAATAGGAGTTCCTTCTACAAATACATAACAAAGTATAAAAGGTAAATATGCTTTTGTTTCTGTAACATTAGTAACCAAATATGAAACTACAAATATACTTATGAAATTTATTACAAATCCTAAAAATGGGTTTATTGAAGCTATTTGACTTGAAACTCCCATAAGAACAAAGGATAACACTGTAGTTATAATAGCCTCATTTAATTTCAAACTTAAATGAACATCTACAAACATAAGCATTGCAGTTATGGCACATACTCCTATAAGACTATTATTACCTCCAAACGCAGCTCCATATAAAGTAACAAAAATAACTATACCAATTATCAATATTAAATTATTTATAAGAATCTTAGGTTTTAAATTCTTCTTTATACTTTCTATCATTCTCTCTATTCCTCTTTTCCATCTAGTCATTTCTTCTGTCGAGCATTATACCACATTTAAGAAATTTAGTGAAATCAATTTTTGAGGTAAAAAAATAGGATTCAAATCATTTTTTATTACTTTAAATCCTTATTCATTACTTTATTAATATCTCTAGTATTTTTTAAGAAACTTCTTTAAAACTTCCCAGAAACTATTAGCTATATCAAAATAGATTATTCTAAAGCATTAAAAGCAACTCATAACTTAGATAAAAATTCAAATTTTAATTAATGAAAATAAGACTAAAAATATTTTTAGTCCTATTTTTTCACCCATTTATGTTTAAAATTTGACCAGTTTTGCATCTGATATTTAACTTTTTTTATTTAATTTTTATAATTTACTTGTATATATAATGGAATTTGGGAGGAAATAAAAGAAAAACTATGAAAAACATATTTACATTTATTTCATTTATAGTAACAGATTATTTTTTTTCTATTGGATTATTTATATCTTTAAACTTTATATTTTTTAAAATTAATAGTATTAAATTCAATGAAGATTATAAAAAATATAATTTTTACTTTTATTTTTTATCAAAGCTTATTCCTGTTTTTTTAATTTCTATATTTATTATTAAAAGTGCTGAATTTAAATTTATTGGATTAGTTTATTTATTATTTTCAGTTATTTATAAAATTATAGATTTTATAAAATTTTTGAATTATTTTGATAAAAAAGATTTCAAATAAAATCAATTTGAAGTGTAATAAAAGGTGTAACAAAATGAAATTAAAAAGTTATTTTGTTACACCTAAAATTTTATATTTTACATGAAATTTTAGATTAAACAAAACAGGAAACAATGAAAAATTAAAATTAATCAAAGTCCCCTGTAAAACTCCCCTATGAAATTAATTAAATATGTGTAACTCTTTAAACTACTTTTTCTTAAAGCTTATTATGGCTTTGAATAAATCACCATCTACTTCTATATGGAATTTTCCACCTTGAAGTTCAACAAAGCTCTTAACTATTGCAAGCCCTAATCCTGAACCCTCTGTGTTACGAGATTTATCTCCTCTTACAAATCTATCTGAAATTTCATTAATATTAAAAGTTATTTCATCTGCTGAAATATTTTTTATAGTAACATCAACATTTTCTCTTCCCTCTTTAATATCTATATACACCCTTGAATTAGGAAGAGCATATTTCACCACATTAATTATTAAATTTTCAAATACCCTGTAAGTTCTTTGTCCATCTAGTGGTAAGATTACTTTTTCTTCTGGCAATGAAAGTCTTATATCTAAACCAGCTTCATTTATTTTATCATCTAATTCTAAAACTACTTGTTTCATAAGATATGAAATGTCCACATCCATTATATTTAAATTTATATTTCCAGTAGTAGCTTTACTTACTTCAAACAAATCTTCTATTAAGTCTTTTAACCTTTGTGATTTTCTCTCTAAAGTTTCTAAGTAAGCTTTCCTTTTTTCCTCGTCTTCTTCTCCTTTTAATAGATCAACATAAGCAATTATTGATGTTAATGGAGTTTTTAAATCATGAGAAACATTTGATATAAGCTCTGTTTTCATTCTTTGACTTTTAACTTCTTCTTCAACTGCTGCTTTAAACCCCTTTTGGATATTATTTAATTCATCTCTCATTGGATTAAAGAAGCCACAATCCTCATCATCCTTAGAGTCTAAGTTTCCATTTGATATTTCCTTGGTCTTTTCTAAAATTTTGTTATAGTCCTTTTTCCACTTATCTATATATTTTCTACCAAAGTAGAATAAAATTCCTGAATATATTACTACTCCGAATATTCCAAAGAACCAAACTGAACAAAGGATTGAGACAATGACAAAGTTTATTCCTAAAATTATTAAAAGAACCTTATCACTATTCTTATTTAAATCTATTCCTTTAATATAGTTTATTAATTTTCTTAAGATAACAAATATAATGTCTTTTAATTTATAAACTAATAAATGCTTTCTTATATAATTTTTAAATCCAATATTAAAAATATATTTTACATAGATTACTTCAAAGAATACAAAGCCATATATGACCATCCAATAAAGTACATTAATTATATTAGTAACTATATCTAAATGTGGTAAACTGGTCATTTTAAGAGCTTCACTTAATCCTCCTTGAAGGGTTGGACTTATTATAAGGCTTCCACTTTCAATTGTGAATGCTAGCATAATTGAAGCTATTATAAAGTTAATCTCAAAAGGAATCTTTAAAAACTTATTAAAACCTAAAACCTCTCTTGTATATTTAAATGGAATAAGTAAGGCAAGTAAACAAGTGACTATCATTCCAATCATGATAAAAGGAGCGCTAGCACTTCCAAGTGCTATAATCTTATTATCCATTTCACTATAATATAAGTTATCTTGATGTTCTAAAGTTTTTGGTACTGCATACACATAGGTCATATTCTCTATTGGTTTTGCTTCATACTCATTATGATATGCAAAATACTGTGAATCCATATCTAATAATAAATTGCTTACCCTATGGCTATCCTCCCCATAAATTTTTTCTAAAGAAACCTTTCCTCTATTGTTATACTTAAGTACCATATAAAATCTATAATAATTTTCTAAATCACCATTTTCAATATATGAACCCTTTGCTAAGGCTTCAAGCAACCAATTTTGATCTCCTTTGGTTTCATATACTGTACTCCCTTCTTCATCCATAGCATATACTCTTAAGTTTCCTAAAGAATGTACTTTATTTATAAGTTCTTTAATATGGGAATCTAACTCTCTCTTATCTTCATTTAAGTTATATTCTGGACTCTCTTCACTATTAGATATATTTTTCCTTTTTAAAGTGAATAAATCCTGCATTGGATTTATTTCTTTGTCATTTTCCTCAGCTTTTTTCTCTAAATAATCATAGTAAATTCCATAATTTGTATCAACTATTTTTTCTCTAAAATTATAATTATCAAGTAAACTATAACTTGTAATATATCTTGGAGCATTTTTCTTTATTATAGGATATGATAATAATAAACATACAGATATAATTCCTATTAATATTAAGGTTATTATTGTAATAACCCACTTTGTTTTATTAGTTCTATTTTCCTTATTAACTTGTAAATTTTCCTTATTGCTTTTCGATTTTATAGCCAACTCCCCACACCACCTTTAAATATTTTGGATTTTTTGGATCTATCTCTATTTTTTCTCTTATATTTCTTACATGGACCATTACAGTGTCTGTGTTTACTGCATTTTCATTCCATACTCTTTCATATATTTCCTCTGCTGAAAAAACTCTTCCTGGACTTTTAATAAGTAATTGAAGTATTTTAAATTCTATAGGAGTTACTTTTACTACATCTCCATCTAATATTACTTCTTTTCTATCACTATTAACCTCTAATCCACCTATGACATAAGACTTTGTTTTTTTCTCATCCTTTTTTACCATGTTTAAGTATTTAGAATACCTTCTTAATTGAGAATTAACTCTTGCAAGAAGCTCTAGTGGATTAAATGGTTTTGTTACATAATCATCGGCTCCAATATTTAGTCCTAAAATTTTATCCATGTCCTCTGATTTTGCTGATAACATTATTATAGGAAAGTCATATCTTTCTCTAATTTTCATTACCATTGTTGCTCCATCCATTTTAGGCATCATTATATCAACAACAGCTAGATGAATCTCTTCTTTTTCAACTATTTCTAACCCTTCTAAGCCATTACTTCCTTTAAATACATTGTATCCTTGATTTTTTAGATATATTTCAATAGCCTCTGCTATTTCCTTTTCGTCTTCAACAACTAAAACATTATACTTTTCCATCTCTTTATTACTCCCTTTTTTATTACTATATTTTTATTAGATTAATATAAAGATCTAGCTTAAATTTACCGCTATGCTTTTTAAATTTTAATCTTAATTTAATTAATGTTGATTTTAACACTTTGATAAGCACTACATAATTTCATAAATTTAAATTAGAATTTTTCTTTAATATTTTAATTTATCCAATAATTTCAATATAATAATATCATAGAAAGCTTTTTCACTGTTAGAAACATAGCCTTTCCTTAACTATTACCTTATATTTTTTAAAGTTTGTTAATACCTCATTGTCTATATTTCCAAAAAACACCTCCTTATTTCTATCCTAAAAATTTTAATAATTCCTCTCCTAAGAAATATCCTGATGATATTAAAACTGTATTCCATATAAAAATTCCTAAAGTTGCATAAGCACTATACTTAAGAAAATTTAATTTCAAAACTCCTGCTGGTATTGATATTACTGTCCTAGCCATTGGAATTAGTTTGCTTATCAAAATTCCTGTATAACCCTTTTCTCTTAAATAATCAATTTTGCTATTTACAAAGCTTTCGTGACTTGGAAATTTCTTTAGATATTTTTTAAGAATTAACTCTCCTCCAAATCTTCCTATACAATAAAGTATCCAACTTCCTATTAGTCCTGCTATTACAGATACCAAAAGTGCTGTTATAAGACTCATTTCACTTTTAGAAACTAATATGCCCACTGCTGGCATTATTATTCCTGCCGGAAGCCCTGGTAAATTCATATATTCTAAAAGAATAATCACAAATAAAAATAAAAGCCCGTACTCTGCAAAATAGTTTGTTATAGTTATAAAATCCATACCCCTTACCTTTCAATTTTAAAATTTTATTTAATCTATATTTTTATTAATTTTTGATTTTAACTTCCCCTCCTAATCTAACTTAATTTTCAAGGGAATTTCTATTATCTAAATTGTTAATTGCTTTCTTCTCATTTGCTACACTCTTATAATAAACTTTAAAAATAAAGAAACTCCTCAGATAAATCTAAAGATTTTCTAAAGAGTTTCTTAATATTTTTTTGATTTTAGTTAGTAATCTTAAACGGACTTATTTTTAACTTCTAAAATTTTAGGTAAACTGATTTTTATATACTTTTTTATCCTTAATAAATCTCCCTTAGTTCTTCCTCTATTTTATTGAAAATTACATTTAATAAATTTTTATCTACATTAATATGTTTTGATGAAATTCCCCAATTTGAGTAATTTATAAATAATACAAGACACCTTATCTTACTTAAAATTATGCTCTGTTTATCTACTAAGTCTTTAAGCACTAAATTTTCAGCGATTAATTTATTTTCCATTAACTTACACTCAATAAGGTTACAATCTAATAGAAGTTTAATTGTATTTTCATTATATTTCTCTTCATATAATATGCTTTTTAACTCATAAAGAAGTTTACTTGTTAATTCTAAATACCTTTCCTTTAAATCATATATAGAATTTTTTATGCTCTGTGGGAAAATAAGCTTATTAACTCCTAAAGCTATTACTATCCCTATTATTACAAAGAAAAATCTATAAAAAGCTAAGTATCCAACTGTACTTCTAGATAATCCAAAGCTTAGAGCCATAAGTGCTGTGCATACAACCTTTTTCTCATAATCCTTTTGGACAAAATAAAGAAACATTAATATTAATAAAAGTAATTCTAAAGGAATAATATGCGGGAAAAATGTAAATATAGAAATATAGATTATCACTCCTATTATTGTCCCTTTGAATCTTTTTATTGCTTTTGTTAAGGTTTCTTCTTCATATGGTTGTATAACCACATAAACGCTGGTAACAATCCATCTTCCCTGATGTATTTTAAATAAATCTACTATAAACATTATTAGGGAAACTGCTATGGCTAGTTTTAAAGAATAGGCCACCCTTAAATTTTTCATTTTTAAAGAACTATTTCCTATTAATAGCTCCTTAAGATTAAATTTTAATTTAATTCTCTTTCTTGATTTCTTCCTATTATATTCATATAAATTATTTATATTTTTTTCTAAAAGTCTTATAAGTTCAGTGCATTCCCCTAAAAAAGCATATTCTTTCTCAGCCCAATTATTTATCATATAAGACTTATTTAAATCATCCTTTTCCTCATTAATACACTCTACTTTTCTTTCTAAAAATAAAGTTATGTTTTCCAAATCATGATTTAAACTATTTAAATAGTCTATTACGTCTTTAGATTTATTATTAACTTTGCCAACTTTATTGATTATTGAATTTATTCTTTCTAATATAAGTACAATATTAAAATAAATATCATCTTTATGATTTTCTATAAATTTATTATTATTTCTTCCTTCAATCAAAATTAATAATTTTCTTAATTCACTATCTATGTAGATATTTTCCCTTTCCCTATAGCTTTCATTTATTATATGGCAGATTTCCTTTTGAATATTTCTTATAGACCTTATTATTATATTATTTGAATTCTTTTTAAAGTTTCTTCTATTAAATAATATGTGAATTCCAATAATAATGAAAACACCTACTCCCATAGCCACTAACCTTCTTGGCAACTCATCTAAACTAATAGGATATTCCAACATATACACATATAACAATAGGAATATATAAGAAATAACATTTTTAAATTCCGTTGTATATATAAATGATACTGTAAAAAGTATTAAAAAGTTTATTATTAATCCCACAAATGGATTTATGGCAGATATATAGGCACTTATGGCCAAAAATAAGTTTAATATTAGAAATATCATAGACTTATAAATTGGATATGAAGTTAAATCTAATCTTAGAAAAGCATATGACGCCATTGCTATTATTAATCCTATAACAGTGTTTTCCACTCCAAATATTGTTTTGTATAATCCCATTAATACCACAGATAAAACTGCAAATATTAAAGGTAGTTTAAATCTTTTTATATTCATTTGTTTAATTGTCATTGTAATTTTCACTCTTCTTATCTTTATAATTAATAAAATTTATAATAATAAGTATTATAAAGTCTAGTATAATACTAGAGTAAAGACTTTTTTAGAAAGTGAGCGATTATTTTAATGGATAAATATTTTTCAATTGGTGAAGTTTCAAAAATTACTGGTTTGTCCATAGATAGACTAAGAAACTATGACAAAATAGGATTATTAAAGCCTTCTTATATTGATCCTAAAAGTGGATATAGATATTATTCAGAAAATAAATTTAGAAAATTAAGAATCATAAAATATCTTAGAAAAATTGGTACTCCCTTAAAAGAAATTGATTTAATACTAAATAAAAATATAGATTCTCAGGAATTTGTGAAGTTTCTTGAACTTAAAATAAGGGATATTGAAAAAGAAATTGAAAGTTTAAATATGATAAAAGAAGATATAAGTGAAATTAAGCATACCTTTGAATGTAACTTTAAATTAAGCAATATAAATTATATTCATGAAAAGTATATTAATGAAAGATATGTAGTAAAGAAAAGCCTAAATAGAAATATAAATTTTGTTGTTTCCCATAGAGAGCAAGTATTTTCAAAGTTTAAATCAGAGATAAATACTTTAGAACCTCCTCGTTCTCTAGAAAAAGGTCTCTATTTAAATACCTTAGAAGACTTAGAAAATAATAATACAGAGGTGTATATGCTTCTAAAAGATTATGAAAACCTACATAATTTTATTATACCTAGTGGTAACTATTTATGCCTTTCATACAAAGAAAATGAACGTAATAAAGCTATTTTCAAACTAAAATCTTATATTGAAGAAAATCATATTAAAGTTAAAGGCCCAATTTTAAATTTAGTCCTAACAACACTTCCAAAGGAAGAATTTCAATTTCAAATTCTAATTTAAAAGAATAAGAATATTTTATAAAAAAATCGCATGTAACTTTTAGTTACATGCGATTTCATATAATTCAATGGGCAAATCATCTGGATCACTAAAGAAAGTAAATTTACGTCCTGTAAATTCATCTATTCTTATTTCTTCCACTTTAATACCTTTGTCCTTAAGTTCTCTAACCTGCTCCTCAATATTTTCAACCTCAAAGGCAAGATGTCTAAGTCCACAGGCCTCTGGATAGCTTGGTCTTTTAGGTGGATTTTTAAATGAAAATAATTCTATTTGTGAATCCCCTATTTCCAAATCAAGCTTATAGGAATCCCTTTCCTCTCTATAAACTTCTCTTATAATTTTTAAACCTAATAAGTTTACATAAAAATCTTTTGATTTTTTATAATCTGAAGCAATAATTGCCACATGATGTATCTTCTTTAAATTCATTTATTTTCCCCCTAAATTCCATGAATAATTAAGCTATTTTTTCATAATACCCTAACAAATTCTTCTCCAAGCTAAAATTTAAAATAAGGCTAATTTAACTTAGAATCAATATTAATGAGTTCCATGAACTATTTTAAAGCCCTCTTTTTCTAAAATTTTCTCATATTTTTTTAGATCATCACATTTAGATTCTATACAGTGAGATATATGTATTGTTTCTACGCCATTCTTTTTTAATTGCTTTACTTTATGTGTCCAATTCTCTCCTTCAACTAGGGTATCCTTGCAACCAGCGCAATAAAAGAAACTAGCTAAATCTTCTTTATTTTCTCCATAAATACTAAAAGCCGCTGTTGAATTATTATATGCCTTAAAGCATCCTGATGCAGCACATTTTCCTATTACTTTTCTACATGCCATTATTGCTATACTCATTAAAATTATTCCGTTGCCAAAAATCTATAAATACCTATAAACCTTTCTATAAAAAGCATCATACATATACAAGTTATCTTGTTTATCATATGCCTTTTATTAACATTTTATAGATTTATAACAACGGTTACCTCCATTCTATCTATTTATACAAAAAAATTATATCATAAATTATTCCTAAAGACTTAAAAAAAGCAACAAAGTCTAAGCCTTGTTGCCCATATATTATGAAATTTAAAGTGGTCAATGTAATTATATTTACTTTAAATTAAATATATCTGATTTTTTAAAACTCTTTTTTATTCCCTAATAACTACATTGCTTTTTTAAATATAGCTATTACTTCTTCTAAGTTTCCTTTTCTTGGATTTGTTAATGAACAAGCATCATTTAAAGCATTAGTAGCTAAAGTTTCAAAATCACTTTCTTTTACTCCTAATACTCCAAGTCCCTCTGGAATTCCTATAGTTTGTGATAATGATTTTATCATATCTATGCAAAGATCTGCTCCTTGCTCATCAGTTAATTCTTCTATGTTTCCACCCATTATTTTAGCAATTTTAGCTAATCTTGAAGCACTTGTAGATTTGTTATATTCTTGAACATGAGGTAATAATATTGCATTACATACCCCATGAGGTAAGTTGTAGAATCCACCTAATTGGTGAGCCATAGCATGAACATATCCTAAACTAGCATTGTTAAATGCCATTCCTGCTAAGTATTCAGCATAAGCCATCATATCTCTAGCTTCCACATCTTGTCCATTTTCAACAGCATTCACTAAATAATTACTTATAAGTTCTATAGCTTTCTCTGCACAAGCATCTGTTATTGGTGTAGCAGCAGTTGAAACATAAGCCTCTATAGCGTGTGTTAAGGCATCCATACCAGTAGCCGCTGTTAATGATTTTGGCATAGCAAGCATTAACATAGGATCATTAACCGCTATTATTGGTGTTAAATACTTATCTACTAAAGCCATTTTTATATGTCTTTCTTCATCAGTTATAATAGCGAATAAAGTCATTTCACTACCAGTACCAGCAGTTGTATTTATACCTACCATTGGTAATTGAGGTTTTTTAGATTTATCTACTCCCTCATAATCTTTTATTTCTCCACCATTAGTAGCTAATAAAGCTATTCCTTTAGCACAGTCATGAGCTGAGCCTCCACCTAATGAAATAACAAAATCACATTCTTTTTCTTTTAATAATGCTAAACCATCATTAACATTTTTAACTGTTGGGTTTGGTTTAGTTTCATCATATATTGCATATTCTATATTCTTATTATCTAAAACATCTGTTACTTTTTTAACTATTCCTATTTGTCCTAAAACTTTATCTGTTACTATTAAAGCTTTTTTAAATCCTAATTCTCCAACTTGATCACCAGCGTCTTTTAAGCAATCTGCTCCCATTAAACTTATTGCTGGCATAAAAAATTTATAACTCATATATTTCCCCCTCCAAGTCTTTCTATTAAGTATATTCTCAATATTTACTTTCACTTTATAATTTAATTTTAATTTATCGTTAAAAATTTAACTAATCCATTTTTTAAAAAATATCTCATTTTTAAATCGACAGAAATTGACAATACTATAATAAGCTTTTATATTATTTATTATGAGGTGAATTTTTATGGATAGATTTGATAGACAACTTGAATTGTCAGATGGTATAGAAACTGAATATTTAAGAATTCTATATTACACCTTTGAGAAGAATTACAATGATACATATAAATCTTATGAATATAAAAGACTATGCACTATAGTTGATGGAGAAAAAAATGTAAGAATTAATAATGGTAAGAATATCATATATGATTCATCTAAATACATGCTTCTTCCACCAAATTCAAGTGTGGAAATGAAAATTGAAAAACCTACTAAAGCTCTAGTTTTAGAATTAAATGAAGATTTAATAAATACAGTTTCAGAAATTGCTTATGACCTAAATATGTCTCTTCCAAGCTTTTCTTCGAAATTTAAAAAAATTATGGGAATGACACCTAACGATTATCTTACAAACTTAAAACTTAATGAAGCTGCAAGACTTCTTAAATTTTCATCAGTTACAGAGGTAGCTTATGATTTAGGATATGAAAATATTTCTCACTTTATAAAATTATTTAAAAAGAAGTTTGGATTAACCCCTAAACAATATTCCTTAAAGTATTCTGGTGAAGTCATACAAATTCAATAAAAAAATAAAGGGCTATATAAAAAATATATATATACAAAACTCACAAACATATTCTTAGAATTATTAATACTCTTTTCACATAGTTTGTAAGTTTTTTGTATTTTTTATATCTGCCCTTATTTTTATAGAATACTAACTAAAGTTTAATTACCTCTACTTTATAGCCATCTGGATCTATTACAAAGTAATATGTTGCAGCTCCATCTGAAAGACCTTTCATAGGTGTAACCTCATATCCTAAAGAAATATGTCTTTCTCTTTCAGCTTCTATATCTTCTACTCCAACAGCTATATGACTAAAGCCATTCCCTAAATCATATGGCTTTTCTTGATCATAGTTATAAGTTAATTCCACTTCATATCCATCTTCTTTATCTGAAAGATAAACTAAAGAAAATTTATATTCTGGATAATCCTTTCTTCTTGTTTCAACAAGTCCTAAAGCTTCCTTATAGAACTTTAAAGATTTATCTAAATCTTTTACTCTTATGCATGTGTGTAACATTTTGCTTGCCATTTCATAACCTCCATATTTCAAATATTACTTTTTGTTTTTTATTATATATTATCATATGTATATTTGCATATCCCTATGTAATTTAAAATAACACTATATTCTTACAAAAATTAAACATATATATTTAATTTTTTATCTTTCAAAGTATCTTTACTTAAAACCTTATAAAATAAAAGCTACATATAAAAGTCTTTTTTAATATATAGTTAAAGTTAATTTAAAGTTTTTACTATTAAGATATTAAAATAATAGCAAAAAAAGAGGTGCACATAAATGTGCACCTCTTAAGTTTATATAATTATTTATTTTCTTCTATTAATTCTTCGATTTTACATTTGCATCTAGCACCACAGCAAGCACCAGTTCCTGCTCCTGTTTTTTCTCCTACTTCTTCAAAAGAAAGAGCTCCGTTCTTTACTGCCTCAACTATTTTTTCTTCTGAAACACCTTTACATAAACAAACATTTGACATAATAAAATTCTCCTCTCGTTTTACCTGAATATTATATATTACTTATCTCTAAATTCATCATTACTATTAATTAATAATCTTTATTGTTTAAATAGATAATAACAGATAAAAACTCTTCTTGCACATATTAAATTCTTTTATTTTTAATCACTAAAAGCTATTATATCAAATTAAATCTATATTTCTTTATTATGCTAAGGTTTTCTCTTTAAATACTTCAATTCCTATTCTATCAATAAAATCTCCTAATTTTTCTCCAGCCTCAGCTTCCCCTTTATAAACCTCAAAGATTTTATCAACTATTCTTAAAGCTTCCTTTTCATCTACATCCTTTATAAGTATGTCTGCCATTCTTGGATTATGACCTGCTGACCCTCCTGCCGTTACTAAAAATCCTGTTTTATCAGCTATAACTCCAACATCCTTTGAATAAACACTTCCACAGGCATTTCTACAGCCTGCTACTCCTATTTTAGTTCTACATGGCATATCCATATGCTTATATTTATTTAATAACTTCATTCCTGTTCCTATGGTATTAAACTTTGATCTTTTACAAAAACCAGCTGGACACATTTCCACATTTTTTACTGAGTTTTGTTTTTTTACAGCAGGCTCCATTCCTAGTTCATCCCATATTTTAGGCAAATCTTCCCCCTTAAGATTTGTTATTAAGAGCCTTTGACCTGATGTAATCTTAATTACTCCATTATACTTTTTAGTTACCTTTGCAATTTTTTCTAATTGCTCTGGAGTAATAAATCCTCCTGGAATATGAGGAGTTATTCCAAAAGTTCTTTTTCCCCCTCTAACCTTTTGTAAGTTCCCATAATGAGTTCCGCTAACCATCTTAGGTATTCCAATTCCTATACTATCCATTCTTAAAAATTCCTCCTATATATTAAATGTAAAAATTTCAATTTATAAATTACTCTTAGTATACACTAAAAAGCATTTTTCAAAAGTAACCTAGGTTACTTTTATTAATATCTTTTATTAATAAAAAGGTTGTATCAAAATACTCTAATGCACTTTGATACAACCTATTTTTATATAACTACATCTATTCTAAGTGAAATTCTATTCACTTTTATTTTTTAATTGTTTAATATAACATCTGAATTGAAACTAGTTGAATTATTTAAATAAATTTTTAGTTTTTCAATTCTCTTCTTATTTGTTTTACACACTTGGAAAGAAAGATTGTCATATTCAACCATTTGATTTTCACTTTGCGGAATATTTCCTATTAAGTTAACAACAAAACCACCAATAGTCTCTATATTTTGACTTTCAAGATTTAGGTTTAAATAATCATTTAATTTATCTAATGTTAATAAACCATCAACTACATAGGTATTATTATCTATTTTATCTATATAGTTTTCTGAATCGTCATACTCATCTAATATATCACCCATAACTTCTTCAATTAAGTCTTCTATAGTAACAATTCCAGAAAAACCACCATATTCATCTATTATTACAGCCATATGTTGCTTACTATCTTGAAGTTCTTTAAATAAATCATCTATAGCTTTATTTTCAAGAACAAAGTAAGCTGGACGTATTAATTGATCTAATTTAATGTTATCTACTCCAACCTTTACAACAGCTTCAAAGAAGTCTTTTAAATAAAGTATTCCTACTATATTATCCCTAGTTTCATTATAAACAGGAACTCTTGAAAATTGCTCACTTATAAGTTTCTTAGCAATTGTTTCATTTGGAGTTGTTGATTTTATAGTAAAGACTTCTCCCCTAGGAGTCATAACTTCTTTAACAACTTTATGATCAAACTCAAATATATTATCTAACATATCTTTTTCAGTTTTATCGATTACACCACTCTCTTGTCCAATACTTATCATGGATTTTATTTCATCCTTAGATACAGTTTCTTTATCTTCAGACTTATTTAAACCTAATATTTTTATAAATAAGTTTGTTGAAGCTGAAAGAATCTTTACAAATGGTGTTGATATTTTAGAAATAACATTGATTGGTCTTATAGCCATTAAAGCAATTTCTTCTGGCTTTTGTAATGCAATTCTCTTTGGAAGTAATTCTCCAAAAACTAAAGTTATATAAGACAAAAGCACAGTTATAAGTATAACTGACACCTCATTACCATAAGGAATATTTAGCTTGTACATGAATTGCGCTAGAGTTTCTGAAATGCTAGTGGCTGCTGATGCACTGGCAAAAAATCCTGCAAATGTTATTCCTATTTGAATAGTAGATAAAAAGTTACCAGGTGATTTTAAAACCTTTTTTAATAAAAGGGCTTTTTTATTCCCTTTCTCTGCAAGCATCTTTATCTTAGATTTATTTACAGATACCATTGCCATCTCTGCAGCTGCAAAGAACGCATTAATTAAGATAAGAACTAATATTAGAATAATTTTTGGTAAAATACTGGGACTCGGGTCCATTCTTTAACTCCTCCTCTAAAAAAATGAATTTTCTTCTTTATCTTATAGATTAATTTGAAATAAAATGTCGTATAAGATAACCAATTTTAAACCATAATACCATACTGGTACCTTTTATTCAATTATATAATATGCACAATTTAACCTAAATTATACTAAATAAATAATTTAAATCACTTATATTATTTATTACATATATTTGAAAAATAATACTATAATATTTAACTTTTAAAATCTTTTCTACATATGATAAAGAAGGCAAATATAAGCTTTAATATTAAGTAAGGTGATTTATTGTGAAAGAAAATTTGAATCTTTTTAAATTTCTTTTTGGAACAACGATTCTTTTGTGTTGTTTAAGTAAAGATATAATCTTAAATTCCTTAATATACACAAAAACAACATTTAAAGCTAAAATTCACAAAAGTAAATAAAATAAGTTTCTGTAAGATAATTATATTAACTAATAATAATTATTGATTTTTTTATACTATATAGTATAATTTAATTAAAAGATATGAATAATTTATTGGGAGGTATGGATTATGAGTTTAGCAAAATTAATAGACGAAAAAAGAAAAGCTAAAGCTAGAGCTGAAAGAAATAAAAAAGCTAAAGTTGCTGTAACTGGGGCTGCCGTTGGTACATTAGCAGGAGTATTAGGTGGTTTACTACTTGCTCCTAAATCTGGAAAAGAAACAAGAAATGATATAAAAGAGGGTTCAAAAAAGGCTGCTCAAAAATTAAATGATAAAAGTGTTGAATTAAAAGAAAATTTAAATACACAAGTTGCAAAAGGAAAAGAGAATATTTCTGATGCAAAAAGCAAAATAAAAGAATATCTTAATAGTAAAAAATGTAAGAACATTGAAGAGGCTGTAGAAGAAAACTTAAATGTTCCTGTTGAGGTTGCAGATGAAGCTACTTCTTTAGAAACTGAAGAAGTTAAAGAATCTAACTAATAATTATGTATATAGATTTAAATTTTATTTACCTATTATTAGCTTTATTAGGTTGTATAGCTATTGTTTATTTGATATTAATATTAAATAAAGTTTTAAAATTAGTATCAAATATAAATAGTCTTTTAGATCAAAATAAGGACAACCTTACTAAGACTATTAAGGATTTACCTAAAATAGCTGATAATGTAAATGATGCTTGTCAAAACATTAAGGATATATCTGATGTTGCAACTGAAACTACAGCTGACTTAATTGTTGCTAAGGAAAATATAGAATCTAATGTTGAAACAGTTAAAGAAATTGCTAAGATAATTAATCAAGTTTTCTTTAAAAAATAAAAAAACTCATTCCAAAAAAAATCTTAAAAGATTTAGATTGGAATGAGTTTTTTTAATTATCATGCTCTTTAAAATCCTAAATTCTCAAAAAGAACTATAGATTTATCATTATAAGCTTCTAAATTAATTCTAGTAGCCCCTTCTATATCATCAACCATTTTATATGCCTTTGATATAAGGAGTTTGCCTAACCCCTTATCTTGATATTTAGGAAGAAGTGCTAAATATTTAATTTCTTGAACCCCATCTTCCTCTGAAAGGCTTGGAACAATCATTATAGTTCCAATTCTTTCTCCATTCTTATTTTCAAGAAATACGCAACGATTTTTAATATTTCCTTTTAAGCTATTTTCCTCTTTAAAAATCCTTCTAATTGCTAATTGATAATCTTTAAAAACACCTGCTGAATATTGAATATATGCCCAGTTATTCTCATCACCAATTCTAAATTCAGTAAATCTATATCCATCATGCAGGAAAGTGCTATAAATTTTTTCTAGTTTATTCTTTGCTACTGAAGATTTTTTACTATTTTCTTGACTCTCCATTTTCAATCCTCCCTATAAAGCTTTGTATTAAGGTTTTATCATATTCCTATTTCTATTATAATTTTACCCAATAATTTCATTTTATTAGTTACAACAATATTATTTTATATAACTACTTATACTAAATTATAGAATTCTTTTTGTAATATTTCTAGTAACTTATTATTCATTTCACTCCATTAATGCTCATATTAGATGTATATATCCAATATAACCAAAAATAATATATTAGATAAAAATAAGCCATATTAAAACCCTTAAATAAAAGTTTTAATATGACTTTAATGCTTTTCTCTATCTTAAACTATTTTCAAAATTACTCTAGATCTACATTTAACTAAAAATCAAAATTCTCCTAGAACATAGACCAATATCTAATATAATGTTTTTCCTGTTGAATCAATATATGAATATGTTCCGTCCTTATCTACTAAAATAACATCCTTTGATATAACTCTTATATCATTATACTCTTCTTCTAAAATTACACTTCCGTCCTCTTTAAGTAAACCTTTTTTCCCCTCTTGATTCACAGAAACTATTAATCCACTTGGATAAACCTCTAAGGTTGAGTAGTCTTTTTTTTCAAGATTTTTAATTTCTTCACCCTTAATATTTATAACAGACATATATTTTGATTCTCCATCTAATATATCAACTACTGCTAAGCCACTATCACTAAATCCATTTATAGATACTTTATTCTCAAAGTTTATCTTAGTTTCTACTTCTTTCCCATCTTTATCAATTATTATATGCTTATTATCTTTTCTAGCAAAAGCAACCCCATTATTCATTGCTGTTACTCCATCAAAATCTGGCATTATTGCCCAAGATCCTTCTTTATTTAAAAATCCTATTCCAGACTCATCTAATCTTGCTGGAGCTACCCCCTCATTCATAGAGCCAACATAGAAATATTCTATTGGCACTATAATTTCTCCTTTTTCATTAAGTGCTCCACAAAGATTACCCTTTGATACAGGAATGAATCCCTCATTTATTTCTCCTATTGATGTGTATTCACAAGGGATTATTTCATTTCCATAAGCATTTAAAAGACCATACATTTTATTCTTTTTAACTAATATATATCCCTCTCCAATATCCTTTATAATTTCATCATATCTTCCTGGTTCTACAATAACTTCACCCTTAGTATTTAATATTCCAGTAGTTTTTAAAGTTTTACCAGATTGAGCTAAGCTTTCAATTGCTTCTGTAGTATTTTCATTAGTTAAAATCTCATTAGCTAACTTTTCATATCTTATAAGATTATTATTTAAAGGTGATAATACCCCATCTTCTTTTTCTACTAAGGTCTTACCCTTCTGGTTTATTATCTTGTAAGTATTTCCTTCCTTAACTCCAGCCATTCCATAAGAAAACTCACTACCTTTATCAAATTTAAAACCTATAGATTTTTTTCCCTCTTTATCTATATAAGCAACTTTTCCTTCATATCCTTTTTCCATAAATATTTCTCCATCTTCAGTGACTCCAAACATACCTGGTTTAGAATTGCTTAAAGATATTGAAGATTTATCTTCTGTTATAATATAAAGTTCATTATCTGAATCTTCCTTTGCACTACTTGTACCACATCCTGTTAATACTGAGGTGCATAATATGGTAGCCATAGCCATGAAGCAAATATTTTTTAGTCTCATACTAAAATCCCCCTTTAAATATCTACTTATTATTAATTAAACACTATCTTTAATTTTCCTTCCAAAATATCACAAAATATATTTTATGTAAAGTTATACTTATAAACATATTTTCTTCTTTCTTTTGCCCCAAACATATATCCGTGATTATTTATTAAAAAGTTTAATGTAAGATGATTAAAAGTTTTAAAAGAATCAATATTGCATATATGCCCACAATTTTTTATTACAACAATATCTTCTTCTGGTACAAACTTTTTTATAGTAGGAAGAAAAACATGGTCTTGATCTCCCATAATAAAGATTTTCTTTACATTATTTTTTACATACTTATAATTCTCTAAATGTTCTCTCATAAGCTCAACCCATCTAAAACATTCATTTTTATCTAACTTTTCAGCTTCCTTTAAAAATATATTTCTTGAAAGCTTATGATTTTTACATGGCATTGACATATAAGCTACAATTTTATAAAAGATTTCCCTTGGAATAATATTCTTTGTAACTAAGGCTAAATTCAAGAAAAATTTAGACTTTAAGTTCATACCTACAATTCCTCCTCCTAATATCATAGAAGAAACTCTATTAGGGAAATATTTTTCAAATTGCATTCCAACTATAGTACCAAGGGATATACCTAATACGTTTACTTTTTCTATATTTAACTTATCTAATATCTCTACAATATCTTCACAAATATATTTAAAAGATATTTCCCCTTTAGTTTTTTTCATGTTTTTCAAAGTGTGATTTTGTGAATTTCCATGGCCATGAAGGTCTACTAAAAGCAAGTTGTAATTTTCTGACAGTACATCTATTTGCTTTTTAAATATATTTAAATTTCCACCTATTCCATGAAGCATCAGAATCCATTCTTTATCTTTATGGAGATATTTATTATTTACTACTTTATAATATAGCATTTATATTACACTCCTTAATACTCTGATTTAAAAACTTTCACATTCATCTTATGAGTTAATAGCTTACTCTCTTTAGCAGAAAAATTTTAAGTCATATATCTTTAGGAGTATCAAAATAAATTTTTATAAACCTTACAAACATTATGAAGAGAATATCTAGATGAGCTTTAGAATTTAAATTATTACGCAGAAGATATTACGTTAAAAAACTGAGACTGTTAATTTCTTAGGAATACAATCTCACAAAGTTCGATTGCATAAGTTCAAGATTCCAAATTGAAAATTTGGGCTTTCACTTAAGTTTCGAAGTTTTAGTAATATCTTCGGAGTAATAATTATTCAAATGACTCCAATGTAACTAAAGTTCCACTCTATAAGTTCAAGTTTCCAAATTAAAATTTGGACTTTCACTTAAAATCTAGTAATTCTCGGAATATGTTTGTAAGTTTTATTATTAACTTTTGATACAGTCCCTTTAAAGCTATTTTAAATTACGTCTAATTATGTTTCTTAAATTCTATCACCTTTTCATGCCCTATATTCTACTATCTATGAATATTTGAATAAAATTTTACACAGCATTAACATTGTTTAAACCTAAGCAATATTACCTTATTGTAATCAAGGTTATTTCTGGTCTATTCATAATTCTCATTTTTAAAAAATCATTTCCAAGCCCTCTACTTAAAATCATAGATGAATCTTTTTCTATGAAAATCCCCTTTTTTCTCTCCATTAAGTTATTAAATATATATCTATTTATGGCTCTAGTATATCCTGAAAAAGTAATGTCACTTCCCCACTTTACATAGGCCTGAAAATTTATTACATCATTTGCTAGCACAATATTAAATTCACTTTTATTAGGCTTCCCTAATTTATTTACTACATCTTCTTTTGAAAATATATTTTCCTTCTTAAATCCTTCTTTAAAAGAAAAGGACTTTATCTCATCCTCTATGTAAATTCCATAAATATTTAATTTATCTTCCTTTTTTATAAGTGAAACCTTACTATTATTTAAAAGTATCACCCCTATATCCACTAACCCCTTTAAATAATCTCTATATTTTTCATACTTTTTCCCACTTAAATTTTTGCATCCTTCTATAGAATAATAAATTGGATAAAAGCTCCTTAAATTTTTGCATAGTTCTAAAAAAACAAAATTCTTATCTAAGGATGAAGTTAACATATTTCCAGTTGTAACAATAATATCTGGTTTTAAAGAATTTATTTTTTCTATAAGCCTATAATTTTCACTTCCAAAGGTTTTTCCATATAAATTATTTAAATGTAAAATCTTAAATCCTCTAAAGGAATTAGGAGTTTTTCTAGTAAATAATTCATATTCATTTATAAAAATACTATTATTTTCATAGACTAAATAAGTTGTAGCAGCAATTCCTAAAATTGAAGTTATCTTTGCCAAATCTGAAATCTCATTCATATTAATACTAACCCTTTAAATTTTTGCTCTTATATTTTATATATGAATATAAAAATATAATTAAAACTCCTAAACCTTTTACTTTTATTTCCAAATATTGATTTTTATGGTATGATTATTTTAAGATAGGAGGTGTCCTTGTTGCAAATTTAATTAAATTTAATGAAATATAGTACCTAAGGCAACATAATATATTTATGAATTTATTATCTGAAAGCAATATATCTACATTAAATAAAAAATCACACTTAAAAATAAAAAATTTAATACTCTTTTCTGTAATAGTTTTTTTATGCTCTTATTTTTTAACCAATTACCTAATTTTCAAAGCTTATATTCCTACTGGTTCTATGAGACCTACAATAATGGAAGAAGATGAAGTAATTGTGAGTAAAATTTACACTAGCATAAATAGAGGGGATATCTTTGTATTCAGTCATGAATCCTCCGAAGAATTGCTTATAAAAAGAGTTGTTGGTCTTCCAGGCGAAAAAGTTGAAGTAAAAGATGGGCTTTTATATGTAAATGATGTTTTTATTGATGAACCTTATGTGAAAAATAATGAGTCAATGAATAAAACTTTTTATGTTCCTGAAGGAAATTACCTATTTTTTGGTGATAATAGAGCAATATCAGAAGATGCAAGAAGATGGGAAAACCCCTATGTTCCTAAAAAAAATTTAGATGGGAAAGCTCTCTTTACTGTATACCCTAAAGATAGAATTGGATTTTTAAAATAAATCGCTATTTTAAGCTATTGTTGATTTTCAATTAATAAACTTAGTTAAAAATCAACAATAACTTAAAAAATCTCTAAAACTTTCATCTTACTTTTCATTTATAAAAACATTTGTCATATAAATTGCATATATGCTTAAAACTATCATTAATGCAGTAAATACTGACATTAGCATTTTCATCCAATATATATAAGATGAATTTTTTTCTAAGTTTTCATTTACTCCATCTTTTATCTTTTTAACACATTTATTTAATTCTATTTTTTCATATTCATTAAGTTTCGCTCCATTTTTTTCATTATTTTTGGATAAAATATATTTTTCAACTTCAGGTAAAACTTCTTCTATGTTATATCCCTTAGTATTTGCTAAAACATCTAAAGTCATCATTTCTTCTGGAGTTAAAGAATTATATTTATAATAAATGTTAGGAACTCCTGTTAATTTCTTTTCCTTAATATAGTCTCTATATACCTTCCCCCTTTTGACAACTTTAGAATTTATATCCCAACTTGAATTTAAATAATAAAGATCATAAACTCTAAAAGTTATAGGTACCAATATTAAAATTAATAAAAATATTTTTGCTAGTATGCCAAACTTTTCATTCACCATAATAAAGCCTCCATTAATTTTCAATATATAACAAAAAGTCCTATAAGCTAAGGGATACTTATAGGACAAATGCATATATATATATATGAAATATAGGGAAATTAGGTTTATGCTTTAACCTGTTAATATTATATTAACATATTGTTACTTATTATTCAAGTATTTTTTCAAAAATTAAACATTTTTTGATTCAAATTCCTATAAATAAAGAAAGCTTTTTAATTTCAGCTTTCTTTACTATATTTCATACTTAAATTCAGTTTTTCTAATTATTAATTTATATGAGGACTTTGGAATCCTTCTCTTTTTACTGAATGTTTTTTTGCTGTTCTATTATGATTCTTTCCTTCTTCACTAGTTATTGGAGTTTGAAAGTTACATTTCTCCATTCTTGCTACCTTATTATCTGGTTGACTATCCTTTGTCATAAGTACTCCTCCTTAGTTAGTTGAATTTAATTTTATTTTTCTCATAAAAACAAAATATTATTATGGTAAATAATTATATTTATATTTGTTTTTATAAAATATATCAGAGGAATCCTTATACACTCCAATTATTAATACTTCATCAAATCTTTTTAATTCCATTGCCTCCTGAGCTTCCATATCTAGATTTTCCCCTTCTTCACATAAGTAAGCTATGGCATAAGCTTCTCTATCATTAAAGTTAACAGTGTCTATTATAACCGGGAATTTAACTACATCCTCTCCTATCAACATATCTACTGACCTAAAGGCATCAGAAATATCCTTAGCACTTTCACCTCTATCTCTAGCCATATTTATAAACCAATTTTCATATTCCTCTATGGTCTTCTTTGGAACTTCAAAATCTTTTAATGTTTTATCATTATAAAAATAAGTTTTTAAAGCTTCTTTCTTTATTTTCGTATTACTATTTCTAAACTGTTTATGCTTATCTTTAGATTGTATTGTTATATCTCTTTTCTCATTTTCTTCAACTTCAATTTCATTATCAATAAAATTTATGGCAATTTCATTTACTTGTGCTCCACAAGCTATTAAGTTACATACTAAGATTATATTTATTAAAATTAGGCTTACCTTTTTCATAAATTCACCTCAGTATATTTTTACCTTTTTTCCAAACTATATTCAAATAAAACCCTAAACAATAAAACTCTGAAAATAATAAAAAGCTGTATAAAAACAACTATAAAACTTATAAATATATTCCGATAATTACTGAATTTCGCTAAGAATTTATAGCAATTACTCCGAAGATTTTACTAAAGCGAAAAACTCCCTTCGGTCAAACAGTTTCGCTTCTTAACGTAAAATCTTCTACGTAATAGCTTAAATTCTAAAGCTTATTCAGATATTCTCTTCATACTATTTATAAGTTTTAATGTAAGTTATTTTTTATACAGCCTATTAAAATCTATAAATATATATTTAACTTAATTAGAGGATTATTAAGAGTAATAAAATTTTATATTTTAAACAACACTGTAGATAGTATTAAAGAGTATAACTCTTTAAAATAACCACTAATTAAGTTAAAACAAGCAAATTTATTATTTTTTATTTATAACTTTCTCATAGATAAAGTGTGAGAATAATGAGTTTGACCATGCAAACCAATCTCTTGTAAACTTAGTAGGATCATCTACATGGAAACCTTCATGCATATATCCAGTTCCTGCATCAGTTTCTTTTAATAATTTAATTAACTGATCTATTTCCTCTTGATTATTTGTTGTTAACCCTTGCATTGATAAAGCTATGTGCCAAATATACTGATCTGGAGTATGTGGACTTCCAATTCCTTTAGCAGCTTTTCCTTCAAAAAAGAATCTATTGTTTTTACTTAATATAAACTTTCTAGTATTTTGGTAAACTTCATCTTCAATTCCTTTGTACTCTAAGTAAGGTATTGATAAAAGGCTTGGTACATTAGCATCATCCATGAAGTTATAGTTACCCATACCGTCAGTTTCATATGCATAAACTTCTCCAAATCCTTCTTTATAAACTTTTCCATGTTTTTCTATAGCATTATCTATTTCTTCTCTTAAACCATCAGCTTTTTCCTTAAGCTCTTCATCCTTATAAACCTTCTCTGCAATTTCTGAAATATATCTTAAGGCAACTACAGCGAACATGTTTGCTGGAATTAAGTATCCATATTCACAAGCATCATCACTTGGTCTAAATCCTGACCATGTCATTCCTGTGTAAGTAACTGGAGTTCCTAATCCTTCATGGCTTAAAGTGTCAGTTACTGAACAATTTAATCTTTGGAAGCTATAATCTGATTTTTCTCTATGATATTGCTCCACTCTCCAAAGATCTATTATCATATTGAAAGCTTTTTTAATATCATCATTAAAGAAAGTTTCATCACCAGATTCTTTCCAATACTTATGTATTAATCTAACTGAATAACATAATGAATCTATTTCATACTTTCTTTCCCAAACCCAAGGGCTATCCTTAGTTATATCATTGTCCCATTTTTGTCCATTAGGCTCTTTATTAAATGCATTTGCATATGGATCTATGAATATACATTTTATTTGTCTATTTATTAATCCAGTAAAAATAGCCTTTAATTCTGGATATTCCTTAACAAATGGTAAGTAATGCTCTACTTGAGAAGTGGAATCTCTAAGCCACATTGCAGGAATATCACCAGTAATTACAAAGGCATCACCCTCTGAAACCTCTACAGTTGTATCCATTGTATTTATAAAGCAATTATAAAATAATTCTTGTAACTTCTTGTCCTCTATTTTAGCTGATAAATCTTTACCAATTTTTCTTACAATCTCTTTTAATTCGTTAGTTGATAAACTCATTTGCTTTACCCCCAAGTTCAAATATTTATTATTTAGTTATTTCCTAAATTAAAACTAAATTTTAATTAAATGTGCTTCTTAAGTTATAATTAAAACCTAAGTAATTTTTTAATCAACACTAATTAAAAACTAAATTTATTTAAATTCTATGCTTTACTATTTAACTAAAAGTTGACTTAATTTTATAGAATTCCTAAGCAACTTCAGATACATTGTATACCATTTCACCCCTGTAATAAATATACTTTTTTAAAGTTCTTTATGTTTCTAAAATTTATCACTTAAATCTAGAAACTAGACAAGTTCAGAATAAACAACTTATAAATAAAACTTATAAATAAATTTCGAGAATTACTGAATTTCGCTAGGAACATATAAATATTGAAATTCAGGTAAAAAATGAATATAACATGATACAAAGAACTTTATACTACTGGAGTAAAATGTAATCAGAACAAATACAAAATAGGGACAACTATAATTGATATTATAAATTCATCAACAGGATTAAGTAAAGATGAACTATTAAAGATTAAAAATAGTCTTAAATAAAAGGTAAAGAAAATTATTCATATTCTAATTCCATTTGAACTACTCGGCATTGAAATGCCAAGATTCTTGGGCAACACACCTAACGGTGTGAGATTAACCAAGCTAACAAGGGCGTTCCGACCTCGTTGGATACCAATAGTTTAAG
>OCPT01000122.1_pt1 | contig 66782 bp, 47 predicted proteins | sample 1538741 | NCBI WGS metagenome assembly OCPT01 (sample SAMN04571723, study PRJEB22368) | human gut metagenome | biome: human gut; material: stool | host: Homo sapiens | place: Luxembourg | collected 2012-12-06 | reverse complement strand
TTCTCGGAATATGTTTGTAAGTTTTAAAAAAGTTATTTTGATACACGCCCTTTTTTTATTATGATGTCATTCCGATATACATACCTACAAAGTATGGGATAAGCCATATGAACCAAACTACTAAACTGAATTTGTGGAATATAGCTTTTGCTTTTTCACTACCTTTGTTTAAAACAATTGTTGCCCAAACAGCATGTATAAGCATTAAAATAATAGCAAGCATACCTGTTGATTGATGTATTAATAAATCAGTTGGGGTAATCCCTTTGTCAGTTCCAGATGCAACGATTCTACTCATTGTATAAGTTCCAAGAGTATCGCATACTAAACCACACCAAAAGATTATTACATGTTTTTTCTTTAATATACCTGCTCTATGCTCGCTCCAAACACCAATTGTATAAAATATTAGTGCTAATGTTATAAATATAATAGCTGGAATTAATAATTTAGGCATAAAAAAACCTTCTTTCTTAAATTAGAATAAAATTTTATAGCCTGTCCTTAAGTTGAAGTTTTCATATATTAAAAGAAATCTAAAGTTTGGATTTACTTTAATATGTGAAAATTAATTTTCATTGTGGACTAGGTTCATATTAATAATAACATATTCACAAAAAATTCATAGACCTAATAAGAAAGTTTTGTTTACAATTTGTTAAAAAATAAAATTTATTTTTAGTTTAATATATTTATCTAATTAAAATTAATTTTTAGGGAAATAATTTGTATTTTAAAAGAAATTAAAGAAAAAGATGTATTTTAAATTTATTAGATATAATAGCAAAGATGCAAGGTATTGGAGTTATAAATATATATTGTGATGATATATTAGGAAGAGTTCAAATAACAGTATAACCTTTAAATAGGTTTAACTTTTATTAGAGATTTAAGGTTAAATCAGTATATATCAAGTTATAAATTATCGGAATTTAGAAACTCTACTGTTATAGCAAAGGGTAATGATAAATTTGAACAATTAGATAATGATTTAAAGTTTGAATATATGGAATCTGTTAGAAAAAACATAATTTTTATTGTTTCATATAATTATGGAATTGGCGATGGTGGATATATTGAAATTCATGAGATGATTTCAGATATGAAAGTAGAAGTTGATGTTGGAGAAGATAAGTATGTAACTAAAGTAAGCACTTTGAAGTTAAATGGAGAGGTATTATATAAATAGGAATATTTTAAGAAGGATTTGAATATAAGATAATAAATAGCTTAAAGATAGAAACTTAAAGCTATTTATCACATAGTGGTTGCTATTGTAGATACCTCTTCTGGGCTCTAAGGTTTTTTGCTTACCTTAGGGCTTTTTTTAATAAAAGCAAGCCTGTCTATAAAAGATCCAATTAATATTCCTATGGTGTAGCAAAGTAAATCACTCCAAAGGAAGCCATGTCCAAGAACTAAGCCGCCAAGGGTTGTAGCTCTAATATTATTAATCCACTTTGCTTGATATATTTGGCTAAATTCTACTCCAAAGGAGAAAATAATAGCGATTAAAAAAGAAGTATTAGTACTTAGTTTGGGAAGGAGAAATCTAAAGCCAAAATAAACCATAGTTGCCCAAAGTATATCTCCTAAATAGAGTGATATTAAACTAGGGATATAGGACATGAACTTTCTAGATAAAAGTCCAAGAATCATAGTTAAAATAGTTAATATAAAATATTTTTTTCTCATAAATTTATACCTTTCATTAAATTATAGTTAAATATGGAGCCTATTGTTTAAATTATATCAGATAATAAAATGAAATTTATATTTTAATATATTCCTTAAATTTTTGTGTTAATTTTTAAAGGATATGAATAATATAAAAGTAATTATATGTATTTAACTAAGTGATAAATTTTTAGGAGGCGCTATCTAGTGACTGATAGAGTAGAATGTAAGCTAAAAGCTAAAGAATTGTTAAGAGGAAGATGGAAAAATGCTGTAGGAGCATGTTTGTTATTTTTTGTTTCAACATTTTTATTAAGTTTTTTATTATCGCCAATACCTATATTCGGGTGGATTATAATTGCACTAATCTCAACATTTTTAACTGGAAGCTTTATAAAGTATTGTATTAAGCTAAATGAAACAGAGGGAAAAGTAAAATACTTAGAATGCTTAATAAGTTTTAAGACTACTCTTAAAATTTTATTGTGCGATATTTTAATTGGATTAGTTGTAGGAATAGGTGGGGTTATGTTTACAATGATATTTTCAGTTGCTTCTATAGTTAGTCAAAGCATAGTAATAATTATTGTAGCTCTTATTATTTTAGTTGCTTTAGGATTTTTTATAGAGGCAATATTATTTCCTGTACCTATGATATTAACAGAAGATGAGGGCGTTGGAGTAATGGAAGCTATAGAAATGAGCTTTAATATAACTAAGGGATATAGATGGAAGTATATAGTTATGAACTTAAGCTTTATAGGATGGATGATTTTATCTTTCCTTACTTTTGGAATAGGTATGCTTTGGTTACAACCATATATGATGTTAACTTACTATCTTTTCTATAAAGGAATAAGAAGTGCTAATACTACTATATAATAAAAATATATAAAGGAATAAAAATAAATTTTATCACAATTGATAAAACTATTATTTAATTAAAGAAAGATTAAATGAATAATAAGTAGTGAAATAGATAATTTAGAATAAAAGTTGAGATTGTTATTTAATCAAAAAAAGACTGTGTTAAAACTAAGAAATAAGTTTTTAGCATAGTCTTTTTAATTATAATTATTTTGATGTGTTTTTTTCTTTTTTGAAAAATTTAAGATAAATGAAAACAATCACAGCAATAATTAAAATAGCTAAAGTGACAAAGGTGTATTTCTCCATTATTGAATTTATAAGAGATAAATTATCACCTATAAAATATCCTAAGGAAACTAAAAAAATGTTCCAAATACTTATACCTAAAGAAGAGTATAAGATGAAATATTTTAAGCTAAATTTCTCAGCGCCAGCTAATAAAGATACATATGTACGAGTAAGTGGAACTATCCTAGCTAGTAATACAGCTGGCTTTCCATACTTTTTAAACCATTTATTTAATGCTAACATACTTTTTTGACTGCTTGGAAATTTACGTTATCTACTATCTCTTTCTTTACGTATTCCTATATACTCAAGATACTGTTCATAAGTGTATTACCTTGTATTTATAGGATTTCTAAATGCTTTTAATTTTCCCGTATTATCCTATCTTTGTAATGTAATAATTGATAAATTTAATAATTCTGCAAATTCTTTAGGCTTATAATGTTTAATCATATAATCACATGCTTTTGTGACTATATTATATTACACTATATTTAATTATATTTTTATCAACTAATGAGCATCTCCTGTCTATTCTTAATTGGTATTATTAGATATAAATATAGACCATGCTAATACCAAATTGGCATGGTCTATAGAAAACTGTAATTAAGCTGCTCTATTTTCTTTATTTGATTCTTGAACAGTATTTGCTTTGTTTTTAGTAAATTTTTCTATTATAAATTTAACAAATTGAACAACTATGAAAGTACATAATGATAATCCATATATAGTTAATAAGTTATTAAGTGTAAGTGGAGCAACTTGGAATAGTCCTTCAAATGCAGGTACTAAAAGAACAATGTTTAATAGTACAAATCCTATACCAAATGCAGCCCATAAATATTTATTGGAGAATAATTCTTTTGATACTACATGTTTTTTAGATTTACTGTTAAATCCATGCACAAGTCTTGATAAACATAAAGTAGCAAAGGCCATTGTACTTGCTAATAGAGGTCCACCTTGGTTTAATCCAATATGGAAGGCTATCATAGTAACAATAGTAATAACTATACCTTCAAATAAAACATCTGTAACAAAGTCTTTTGTTAATATAGAAGAATTAGCTTTTCTTGGTTTTTCTTTCATAACTTCTTTTTTATGAGGTTCAAGACCTAAAGCAATTGCAGGTAAACTATCAGTTAAAAGGTTTATAAATAATAAGTGTACCGCAGCAAATGGAACTGGTAATGCTAATATGGAAGCATATAATACTGATAATATACCAGCAGTATTACCAGATAATAAGAATTTAATAGCATTTTTAATATTTGAGTAAATATTTCTACCATTTTCAATAGCTTTTACTATGGTTGCAAAGTTATCATCTGTTAAGACCATAGAAGCGGCATCTTTAGCAACTTCAGAGCCAGTAATACCCATTGCAACACCTATATCAGCTTGTTTTAAAGCAGGGGCATCATTGACACCATCACCAGTCATGGCAACTACATTGCCTTTTTCTTGCCATGCTCTAACTATTCTTATTTTATGCTCTGGAGAAACCCTAGCATATACTGAAATGTGTTCTACCATATTTTTAAGTTCTTCGTCATTAACTTTATCTAAAGCAGAACCTTCAATAGCTTCACTTTCATCTTTTAATATACCAATTTGTTTTGCTATGGCGGAAGCTGTTATCTTATGGTCACCAGTTATCATTACAGGTTTAATTCCAGCTTCTATACAAGCTTTTACGGCTTCAGCAGATTCTTCTCTTGGTGGGTCCATCATTGATATAAGACCTATGAAGGTTAAGCCATTTTCATCATCAAGTTTTATATCTGTTCTACTTTCAATATTTCTATATGCAAAGGATAAAACTCTAAGACCTGTTTTTGAGAATTCTTGGTTAATTTCTTCTATTTTAGCTATATCTTCTTTAGTTATAGGTCTAACCCCTTCAGAAGTTTCAATCTTAGTAGATCTTTTAAGAAGAACATCAACAGCTCCCTTAGTAGCTATAATATTTTCGCTATGAATGTTATAAACAACACTCATAAGTTTTCTATCTGAATCAAAAGGAATTTCACCTAGTCTTTTAAATTTATCCCTTTGAACAAGTTCATCTACTCCGTATAAATCACCTAAGTTTACAAGGGCAACCTCAGTTGGATCACCTATTTCTTTTTCACAATCTGTAATTGCATCATTACAAAGTAAACTCATAGTTAATAAATCATTATCTATTTTCTTTTCTAAGTTTAATTCATTTGAATCTATTACTTTTCCATCAACAAAAATCTTTTTAACGGTCATTTTATTTTGAGTTAATGTACCAGTTTTATCTGAACATATAATAGATACACTACCTAAGCCTTCAACTGCTTGTAATTTTCTTATGATGGCATTTTCTTTAGCCATTTTTTGAGTTCCTAAAGAAAGAACTATTGTTACTATAGAACTTAAAGCTTCTGGGATAGCAGCTACGGCTAAGGCAACTGCAAACATGAATGCATCTATAATAGCTTCACCTCTATAAAGGTTAAGAGCAAATACTATTGCACAGATAACAAGTATTCCAATTGCAAGCTTTTTACCAAAGTTATCTAAGTTAGCTTGAAGAGGAGTCTTCTTTTCCTTGGTATCATTTAATAACTGAGCTATTTTACCTATTTCAGTATCCATACCAACGGCTGTTGCTAAAATAGTAGCTCTACCATAAGTTACTAAGCTTCCAGAGAAGACCATATTTTTTCTATCACCAATAGGGATTTCTTCTCCTTTTATTATTTCAGACATTTTAACTATGCTTTCAGATTCTCCAGTTAATGAGCTTTCATTAACTTGTAAGCTATAGTTTTCAATGATTCTACCATCAGTAGGAACATAGTCTCCAGCTTCAAGAAAGATAATATCTCCAACAACTACATCCTTTGAGTCTATTTCTATTCTTTCCCCATTTCTAAGCACCTTAGTAGAAGGAGAGGAGAGAGCCTTTAAGCTACTTAAAGATTGCTCAGCTTTGAGATGCTGAATAGTTCCAAGAGTAGCATTTACTATTAATACGAATATGATAACAGCGGCACTTTCAATATCTCCTAAAAACATTGAAATAGCGGCAGCACATATAAGAATTATTATTAGCATGTCCTTAAATTGATCAAGAAATACTTGGAAAGTAGATTTTTTCTTGCCTTCAACTAATTCATTTTTACCATATTTTTCTTCCATGCTTTTAACTTCAGTGTCATTTAAACCGTCCTTGTTTACACCGAGTTCTTTAAAAAGTTCTTCTTTTGATTTTGAATAAACTTTCTTCATATTATTGTCTCCTTTCTTTAATATAAATTATTGATTAAGGATAATTTCTAACAAATAATATCTATGTATAGGAGGCAAAAAAATAAGACTCCTAATATAATCTAAGGAATAGTATATAAAATACCTTAAATTCCTTAGATTATATTAAAAGTCTTGTAACCAAATTGGTGTATAATACCAGGTAACTTTTCGTTAACCGCGATGTTGATATTATAACTTGCAACTACTCCCTCTTAATACAATAGATATTAAGTATTATTAAGTTTAATATCATATTATATCTCTTTGAGTTGTCTGTCAATAAGTTTTTATTACGAAAATACTATGATTTTATTAAGATTTTGAAAACCCTCTTAATAAATAATATGAGCTTATATAAAGATATGTGAATAAAGGCTTTAGTAATTACGAAAAGAATAATAAGGGCTTTATTTCTTAGAATATTTTTATTGTAGAAGTTATATATTCTATGATAGTATGTAAAATAAAATTATGATTTAGTGTTGGAATAGATTTATTTATTGGAGGATGTGTATATGATGAATTCACATGAAATTGACTTTGAACTTTTTGGAGATGATATGCAATTTGTAGAGATTGAATTAGATCCAAGAGAAACTGTTGTTGCCGAGGCTGGAGCAATGATGATGATGGATAGTAGCATAGAGATGGAAACTATTTTTGGTGATGGAAGTAATAGTAGTGGATCAGGTGGATTTTTTGGAAAGTTAGGAGGAGCTGCTAAAAGGGTTTTAACAGGGGAAAGCTTATTCATGACTGCCTTTACAAATATGGGAGTAGGCAGAGAAAAGGTTGCCTTTGCTTCACCATATCCAGGTAAGATAATTCCAGTAGATTTAAGAAATTATGGTGGTAAACTTATATGCCAAAAGGATGCTTTTTTATGTGCAGCTAAGGGAGTAAGTATAGGAATTGATTTTAGAAGAAAATTAGGAACTGGGTTCTTTGGGGGAGAAGGATTTATACTTCAAAAACTTGAGGGAGATGGTATGGCTTTTATTCATGCTGGTGGTACTATTGTTAGAAAGAGACTTCTACCAGGACAAAAATTAAAAGTGGATACAGGATGCTTAGTTGCTATGACAAAGGATGTAAATTATGATATAGAGTATGTTAAGGGAATAAAGAATGCTGTCTTTGGAGGAGAAGGGATTTTCTTTGCAAGTTTAGTAGGACCAGGAGAAGTTTGGATTCAAAGTTTACCATTTAGTAGACTTGCATCTAAGGTTGTTTCGTCTGCACCACAAGTGCCAGGATCTAGAGACGTTGGCGAAGGTAGCGTATTAGGAGAGTTTGGACGATTATTCCAAGATTAGATTTTAGATAATATACTTATTTTACAATTATCATAGTGAGTTTTAAAGTTTTCGTTGTTAGAAAATGTAAGCTTGGTGATCTTTAATTTCAAAGTTAGCATAAACTTAATAGGTTTTAAACTTTTATAGGTTCATTAAAATTTTTTAGTGATAAAACTTTACATTAAAAGAATAAGTAGTTATAATACTATTTAATAACTTAATATGTACTTATATAAGTATATCGTATATGCTCGACGATATGGGTTGAGTGTTTCTACTAGGAGGCCGTAAACATCCTAACTACGAATATATAGGTGATTTCTATATTTTTTTGTGAGATTATTATATATTCCTAGGCTTTTTGGCTTAGGAATTTTTTTAATTCATATAAAATTACTATGTAAAAGCTTTAATAAAGCTTTCTTTTTAATATGCTTTATAGAAATTATCTTTGTAGTAAAGTAGCCTCTACATAGAGCTTTAATAGATTCAATTAGAAAATTCTAAACAGAGTTATTTATTATAATGAAATAATTTTTATAGCAGGGGGAAAAGGAAGATGGAAGCATTAAAAGAAAAGATATTAAAAGAAGGAAAAGTTAGAGAGGGAAACATACTTAAAGTTGATTGTTTCTTAAATCACCAAATGGATATAAAATTCCTTAATGAGGTTGGTAAGGAGTTTAGAAAAAGATTTGAAGGTGAAAAAGTAGATAAAATACTTACAATAGAAGCTTCAGGAATAGCTATTGCAGGAATTGCATCTCAATACTTTGATTATGTTCCAGTGGTTTTTGCTAAAAAGACTGAAAGTTTAAATTTAGATAAAGATGTTTATGAATCAAATGTACATTCATTCACAAAGAAAAAAGATTACAAAGTTAGAGTTGGAAAGCAATTCTTAAATAAAGGTGAAAGAGTTTTAATAATTGATGACTTCTTAGCTCAAGGATGTGCAACTAAAGGAATGATAGACTTAGTTGAGCAAGCTGGTGCTGAGTTAGTAGGAATAGGAATAGTTATAGAAAAAGGATTCCAAGACGGAAGAAAAGTTTTAGAAGATTTAGGGGTAAGAGTTGAATCTCTTGCAATAATAGATAAATTAGAAGATAATAAAGTTTATTTTAAATAATTATAGAAACTTTATTACATAAATTAGTTACATAATAAATATAAAGATATTGTTTAAAGAAGTTGTATCAAAATAACATGTAAATAAAGCTTAAAAATAATATGAAGTTTTATATATTCAGAAGTTTTATATATTCAGAAGTTTTATTTGTTAGTTTTGATGCCACTTCTTTTTGTTTATAAAAATATAGAACTTTAATTTGTTTTATGAAAGTGTTAAAAGATTTAATTTTATAAACTTAGTATTGAATAATTGTTAAGATTTTCTTTCAAAAAAGATGTAAAACTGACAACTTTTAAGAAGGTTAAAAGTTTTTAATTGTAATAAAAAACTACATTATAAGCTAATTTGAGTAATTTTAAGATATAACAACTAAAATTATATGATAGGGCAGAAAATGAAAGTTAATAAAAGTAAAATGTCATTTTTGGAGCTTTTAAATTTTCTTAATAAGTATATAATAGAATTTGTGTTAAAAACTTATAAAAAGAGGAATTATAATGAACAATAAGCAGAAGGGAATAAGTCTAGTTTTAATAGCGACAGTTTTTTGGGGCATAATGGGCATAAGCAGTAGAATCCTATATGAAGCAGGATTAAGCACAATGTTTATAGCTTTTAGTAGAAGTTTTTTATCTTCTATTTGCTTTTTTATTTGGATAATGATAACTGATAGAAAAATTTTAAAGATAGATCCAAGAGGTTTAGCTATTTCAGCATTATATGGAATAGGAACTTTTGCATTATGTTTTATTGGATATAACTTGTCCGTAGAATATATACCTATATCTGTAGCCACAGTATTGATGTTTACTAACTCAATATGGGTAACAATCTTTGGGGTATTATTCTTTGGTGAAAAGTTCAATATGAAAAAGGGATCTGTTATCCTATTAACTTTAGTAGGATGCATAATGGTTTCAAATATGTCTTTAGGACATTTTAATATGAGTGCAATAGGAATAGCCGCTGGATTAGGAACAGGATTTTTATTTGCTTTTCAAATAATATTTCCTAAATTTTTTAGTGGTTATAGAAAAGACACATTGCTTATTTATGGCTATATATTTGCAAGTATATTTATAGGTTTATTTACAGACTTTAAAGAGTCATTTAATATAATTGCAAATGCACCTAATATTGGGATGGTCATATTAAATATATTATCTATAGGTATTTTAAGTACATTTATATCTAATACATTCTATATAAAATCAACTGAATACATAGAAGCTAGTGTTACCAGTATATTAGCTTCTATGGAACCAGTACTATCAAGTATATTTGCTTTCTTTATTTTTGGAGAAGTATTAAATGGTAAGCAAATAGTTGGTGCTATATTAATAATTATAGCTGCCATAATATTAGAGTTGAAATTAGATAAGGAAAGAATAAACAATGTATTTAAGTTGAAATTTATAAATCAAAATTAATTAGCTAATAAGTTATAATATAAATTTTAAAAATCCCTGACTTAAAATGAATATTATAAATTATTGATTAGGCTGTATCTATTTAGGTGCAGTCCTTTTTTATACAATAAATATTTCTTAATAATGAATTTGGAGTTTTTCGTGTAAATACTAGTAATTGGCATCCATTTGGAGTTAGGGGTATAGTTACTGGAACAGTTTCTAAATAAAAACAATGATAATTAATATAGGGATTCTATTTTAGAATTAATTAAATTAATAGATTTATAAACTTATAAAGTTATTATATTAAAAGTATGTTTTTAATTATTTTTAGTTTGATTATATTTAAAATGAAATAAAGTCTTTTAAATTATACAAATAAAAAAGAGCTATAAAAGTTTTTTAAAATTTATAAGTTTTTTAAAGGGTTTATAAATCTTTAGAACTCATAAATTATTTTAAAATCTTTTGTAGCTCTTTATTTGTGTTTTATATTATGAAGTTTAAAATTTCCTATTTTCTTTTAGAATCATTTTTTTAAAATTGCTTTTTTAAAAATTACCTTTTAGAAGTTTCTTAATATAAAAGCTATTGAGACTTTGTATTTTCCTTATTTGAATCTTCTTTTTCAAAGTAAATTTTAGCATTTTTTAATTCAGGATTAGATAGAATATAAGCATTAATAGCATCTTTATCAATGTAATCTTTAGAGTGATTTATAATAAACACAGGTAATTCATTATCTAAAACTCCACTGTAAACTTTAGTTATGTTATTAAATTTTCCAGGTAATGATGAAGTAACTGAGTTTAATGCTGATATAACATTATTATTGCTATTAGAGTTATTTTTCCCTTTATTTATTTCTAAATCACCTATAAAACCAGAATCTTGCTCTTTAATTTTATCTAAATACATTTTAAATTTAAGGAAATTATCAGTTGATTGTTGAATTATAAGTTTATATCCACTGAAATTATAATATTTTAATGCCTCTTGTAATTTTTCTTCCTCTGAATTATCTATGGTGTTACCTATTACAACTAATTCTATTGTTTTATTCTTTGTGTTTATTTCCTTGTTAAGAATATATTCAGAAGGCATTTCATTTTCAATAAAGTTACTAAGATTAGTACTATTTAAAAAGCTATTAACCATAGTTGCTGCTGACATTAAACTTGGTATAGTAATTAAAATAGTTGAAACTATGATCATTTTTTTTAGTTTCTTTTGTTTTACTTCTGATAAAGTATTTCTAGTTGGTATTTTCATAAATTTCACAACAAGTAAGGTTGAAAGTGCTATGAAAAATGAGTTTATAAAAAATAAGTAACCTGCACCTAAGAATATATGAATGTTTTTAGTGGCTAAGCCATAACCGCTTGTACAAAGTGGAGGCATTAAGGCAGTTGCTATGGCAACTCCAGGTAAAATGTTTCCTGATTTTTTACGAGTTATACCTATTATTCCTGCAATTCCTCCAGTAAAAGCTATTATTACATCCCATATATTAGGGGAGGTTCTAGATAAAATCTCACTTCCTGCACTGGATATTGGACTTAAAGAAAAATAAATAGTGGCAGTAGTTATACTTATGAATATTTCTATTATTAGTATAATTGCAGATTTTTTTAAAAGTTTTAAATTATAAATTCCTACTGAATATCCGATGGCTATTATTGGTCCCATAAGTGGAGAAATAAGCATTGCACCTATAATAACAGCAGTAGCATTCATATTTAAACCAACAGAGGCTATTATTATGGCACACATTAATATGATAAAATTAGCCCCACCTATATTAACCCCATCTAATATATTTTCATGAATTTCATCATATGTAGCTTGATCTTTCTTAAATTCATTAAAGAATCTTTCCTTAGTAATACTCATATTAATTCCCCTTTTCTTTTAATTTAAAAATAAGTTCAATAACCTATATTTTAAGCTAATTAGCATAGTATGTCACTTTTCAAATCTTATGTAAATAGATTATAACTTTAAGATGGATTGAAAAAGCTAATTAATTTAAAATTTTTTATAATGATAATATTTCTTTTAATTATATAATTTTCATGTTTATACAATTAAAATAGAATTAAATATTTAAAACAAGGCATAATCTTATTAAAGATAATTGTTTATTAATTTGGGGAGTGATTTTATGTTAAGTAAAGATACTATTAAAAAAGTACTTTCTGTAGCTCTTAGTACAGGAGGAGACTTTGCAGAAGTTTTTGTTGAAGAAAAGTTAAATAATAATATTGTATTAACTTCAGGGGCGGTTAAGGATATTATTTCAGGAAAAGATTATGGAATTGGTATAAGAATTTTTAAAGGACTAAAGTGCATATATGCATATACTAATGATGATTCCCTTATGAGTTTAGTTAATACTGCTAAAAAGGCGGCTTTAGCTTTAGGGGACGTTATAGATGGACATACAGTTAATTTAAATTTAGTTGAAAGAATAAATACCAATATTAATCCTATTTTATATGTTCCTTCATCTATAAGTTCAGCTAAGAAAATTGAGAAAATTAAGGAAGCTTACAAGGGAGCAAAGGGATATAGTCATGAGATATCTCAAGTTACAGTTACTATGAAGGATGAGGATCAAAGGGTTTTAATTGCTAATAGTGAAGGATTATTTACTGAAGATAGAAGAATAAGATCAAGGATAGCCATAAGTTCCATAGCTTCAAATGGAGTAGATAATCAAGCTGGAACAAGATCTCCAGGTGCATCTATGGGATTTGAGTTTTTTGATACTATAGATTTGAGTAATTTAGGAAAAGAAGCCTCTAAGTCAGCAGTAACAATGCTTCATGCAGATTATTGCCCAGCAGGTAAGATGACTGTAGCCATTGAAAATTCTTTTGGTGGGGTTATATTCCATGAAGCTTGTGGTCATTCTCTTGAGGCTACTGCAGTTGCAAAAGGAAATTCTATATTCTGTGATAAACTTGGCATGCAAATAGCTTCTAAAAAGGTTACTGCAATAGATGATGGAACTATAGCTAATGCATGGGGTTCATTAAATATAGATGATGAGGGAGAACCAACTAGAAGAAAAGTTTTAATAGAAAATGGAATACTTAAATCATATATGATTGATAAGTTTAATGGAAGAAGAATGGGTATGCCTTCTACAGGAAGTGGAAGAAGAGAATCTTATAAATATGCTCCTACTTCAAGAATGACAAATACCTTTATAGCAAATGGCGAAGATGATAATGAGAAAATCATAAAATCTATAGAAAATGGATTATATGCTAAGCAAATGGGTGGAGGATCAGTAAATCCTATAACTGGAGATTTTAATTTTAACGTTCTTGAAGGATACTTAGTTAAAAATGGAGTGATTGATAGGGCTGTAAGAGGAGCTAGTTTAATAGGAAATGGTGCTGATATCTTAATGAACATAGATATGGTTGGAAAAAACTTAGATCATGGGCAAGGAGTTTGTGGTTCCTTAAGTGGAGCAGTCCCAACTAACGTAGGTCAGCCACTTTTAAGAGTTAAAGAAATCACAGTTGGGGGAAGATAGGAGGTATTTGTTATTATGGAATTTAAGAATTTTAAAGAAAGATTATTTAATAGAGCTAAGGAACTTAATTTTGAAAAATATGAATTATATTATGGTAAAAGTGAAGCTTTAAATATTACTTCATCTAATGGAGAAGTTGAAAGATATGGATTAAGTACATCTATAGGAGTTTCTTTTAGAGGGATATATAAGGGGAAAATGGGATACTCATATACAGAGAAATTAGATGATGAATCAATAGAAATCTTACTTTTAAAAGCAATTGAATGTGCTGAACTTGTAGAAAGTGAAGATGAAGAGTTTATATTTGGGGATAAAGCCAAGTATGTAGAAGTAAATTCCTATGATGAAAATATTAGTAGCTTAACTCCAAAGGAGCAAATAGAAAAGGCTTTAAAGTTAAGTACTGAGCCATCAAAGATAAATTCTGAAATAATAAAAAGTGAGTACACTAAATTTAATACAGCTAAGCTAGAGAGAGTAATAGTTAATTCAGAAGGAATTGATTTAAAAGAAGAAAAAACTATTGTTCAAGCTTCAATTTCTCCTATAGCTAAAGATGGAGAAAATATGATTGTAGATGGAGCTTCTAGGGTTTCAACTAAGTTAAATGATGTTAATATAGAGGAATTAATGAAGAAAGCAATAAATAATACTTTAAGAAAAAAAGGAGCTACTTCCATAAAATCAGGTAAATATAAAGTTATTATAGATGGAGAGGTTATGGCTTCCTTAATAAGAACTATGAAAGATAATTTCTTAGGTCATATAGCTCAAGAGAACAAAACACTTTTAAAGGATAAAATTGGAGAGAAGGTTGCTTCTAGTAAAGTTACCCTTGTGGATGATCCTTTCTTAGAGGGAGGAATTTCAACTTGTTCCTTTGATGATGAGGGAGTACCTACAAGAGTTAAAAATATAATTGAAAATGGAGTTTTTAAAGGATTTTTACACAGTTTAAAAACTGCGAAGAAGTCAAAGGTTAACCCAACTGGAAATGGCTTTAAGGCAGGATTTAAATCTACAGTAAAAGCAAGTCCTACTAATCTTTATATAAAAGAGGGAGATAAATCCTTCGAGGAACTTTTAAGTTTTGTGGAAAATGGAATTTATATAATAGACTTAGCAGGTCTTCATTCAGGAGCAAATGCAGTAACAGGAGACTTTTCCTTAGCTGCAGAAGGAATAAAAATAGAAAATGGAGTTTTAAAAGGGGCAATAAAACATATAATTATTGCGGGAAACTTCTTTGATTTACTAAATAATATTGAAGAGGTAGGAAATGATTTAGAGGAAAGTGGAGTAACTTCAGGATATGGTAGTCCAAGTATTCTTATTAAGGAACTTTCTGTAGCTGGAGAATAATATTTATTATTAATAGTTTTGTATTATAGGGCTATACCAAAAATAAGGTTTAAGGGTTTGTATTAAAATAACTTTTTATAAAACTTGCAAATAGTATAAAGAAAATATCTATATAATTTTCAGAACTATGTTTAGAGTAATAATTCTAAAATCTTAGTGGAATATAGTAATTATTAAAGGGATTGACTTTGTATCTTTATAGGAAAATTATGCTTAAATAATGTGGGAATTTAACCATAAAAGTTAACAAAGTGTTAAAATAAAGGTATAAACCATTTGGGGATAATTTACTATAAGGAGTGGTTATTCATGATAACAAAAGATCTTGAAAAAAAGCTAGAAGGATTAGGAGCTTTTGAAATTAGTAGCAAGATGTTAAAGTTAGCTAAAAACAATGAAAAGCACAACAAATTTTTGAATGCAGGAAGAGGAAATCCTAACTGGATAAATACTGAAGGAAGACTAGCCTTAGGTAGAATAGTGGAATTTGGTGTTTTTGAATCAAGAAGAACTATACATGAGGGAAATTTAGCTGGATACACCAATTTAGATGGTATATATGAAAGATTAATGGATTTCTTAGATGGGGGGCATGAAGTAGATAAATTTTTACGTGATGCCATAGATTATAGCATTAAAACTTTAAGTGTTAATAAAGATGAATTAGTTAAAGAATTTGTGGATGGAGCAATTGGAAATGATTATCCAGTTCCAAATAGATGCTTAGTAAATACAGAAAAGATTTTAAAATTGTATTTAGAAAAAGAACTTTTTGGAGGAGTAAAATTAGCTAATGAAACTAATGTATTCCCAACAGAAGGGGGAACAGCAGCTATATGCTATATATTTAATTCATTAAAAGAAAATGGACTAATAAAAGCTGGAGATAAGATTGCTATAAACACTCCAATATTTACACCTTACTTACAAATACCAGAATTAAAAGATTATGAGATGGTTGAAGTAGATTTAATTTCAAAGGAAGAAAATAATTGGGTTATAGAGGATTCAGAATTAGACAAGTTAAGAAATAAGGAGATTAAAGCTTTATTTTTTGTAAATCCTTCAAATCCAGCTTCTAAGGCTTTAAGTGAAGAGGCTTTAAATCACATAGCTGATATAGTTAAAGAACGTAAGGATTTAATGATAATAACTGATGATGTTTATGGAACCTTTGTTGAAAACTTTAAGACTATATATTCCGTAGCACCTCATAATACCTTATTAGTTTATTCCTTCTCTAAATTATATGGTGTAACAGGGTGGAGATTAGGATTAATAGCTGCTAATGAAAACAATGTTTTTGATGAGTTAATAAGTAAATTACCAGAGGAAAAATTACAGGATTTAGACAAAAGATATGGCCTTGTAACTTTTGAACCAAGAAAGTTTAAATTTATTGAGAGGATTGTTGCAGATAGCCGTTCAGTTGGACTTTATCACACTTCTGGATTATCAACACCTCAACAAATTCAAATGGCTTTATTTGCTTTAACTTCGTTGATTACTAAGGTAAGAGATCCGTATATAGAAAGTTCTAAAAAATTAGTTAGAGATAGATATCATGACTTATGTAATACATTAGGTATTAAAGAAGATGATAGCAGAGAAAATGCCAAGTATTACTCTTTAATAAACATTTATGATTTAGCTAGAGATTTATATGATGTTAATTTTAAGGAATATTTAAAGAAGAATTTTAAACCTATTGATTTCTTATTACGTTTAGCAGAGATAAATGGAGTAGTTTTAATGGAAGGGGTAGGTTTTGGAGCTGATCCAGGAATATTACGTGTATCTGAAGCTAATTTGCCAGATGAGGCATATAAGAAAATAGCAAAACAAATTTTAGAAATGTTATCTGAATATTATAATCAATATAAATTAGAAAAATAGTATATAATAGATTATATAGAAAAAAGGCAAGCTTTTTGAGTTTGCCTTTTTATTTAGAGGATAAAATAATTAGTATTTAATAAATAATTTTGTTGGTTTATAAATTGGAAGGAAAGAAAGATTGAATAGAGCGAAAGATATTTTAAAAAGTTTTTACGGATATAGTGACTTTAGAAAAGGGCAAGAGGAAATAATAAATGAGATTATAAATGGAAATGATGTTGTAGCTATAATGCCAACTGGTGGAGGAAAATCAATTTGTTATCAAATTCCTGCATTGATTTTAGATGGAGTTACAGTTGTAATTTCACCACTTATTTCTCTTATGAAAGACCAAGTTGATGCCATAAATAGTATGGGAATAGAGTCAGCATATATAAATTCAACTCTTAGTAATGAAGAGATAAATAATATATTTCAAAGTGTTAAAGATGGACATATAAAAATATTATATGTGGCACCTGAAAGACTTGAATCTATGGAGTTTTTAAATTTAGTTTCTAATATAGACATTTCACAAGTGGCTGTTGATGAGGCACACTGCGTTTCTCAATGGGGACATGATTTTAGAAGTAGTTATAAATTTATTGGAAGGTTTATAAATCTTTTAAGAAAAAGACCTGTAGTTTCAGCCTTTACAGCAACTGCAACAGAGGAAGTTAGAAAAGATATTGTAAAATTACTTGAGCTTAATAATCCAAAGGTTTTTGTTTCTGGATTTGATAGGGATAATCTAAAAATAATAATAGAAAAGGGCGTTAACAAGGCTCACTATATATTAGATTATTTAAAAGAAAATAAGGATGTTTCTGGAATTATTTATTGTTCTACCAGAAGAGAGGTAGACTCCTTATGTGAGCTTATAAATTCAAGAGGAATAGGATGCACAAAATATCATGCTGGACTTTCAGATGAGGAAAGAAAGAAAAATCAAGAGGATTTTGTTTTTGATAAGGTAAGTGTAATGGTTGCTACTAATGCCTTTGGAATGGGTATAGATAAGCCAAATATAAGATATGTAATTCACAATAATATGCCTAAAAACATAGAGGGATATTATCAGGAGATAGGAAGAGCGGGAAGAGATGGTGAAAAATCAGAGTGTATTCTTATTTTTTCACCAGGAGATGTTCAGACACAGAAATATATAATAGAAACTGGAACCTTAAATCCTGAAAGAAAGATAAATGAATTAAGTAAGCTACAAACAATGATGGATTTAGTTTATTGTAATGGATGTTATAGAAGATTTATACTTAATTATTTTGGAGAAGACTTAGAGGAAGACTGTCATAATTGTAGCAATTGTGAAATGGAAGGAGAATTAGTTGATAAAACAATAGATGCTCAAAAAGTTATTTCCTGTGTTTATAGGATGAAAAGACCCTTTGGAATAGGAGTAATAATAGATGTTTTAAGAGCCTCAAAAAATAAAAAGATAATTGACTTAGGGTTAGATCAGCTAAGTACTTATGGAATAATGAAGGATTATTCTAAAGAAGGGCTTAAGGACTTTATAAACACTCTAATTTCGCATAGATATATAGATTATATAGGGGAGTACCCTGTAGTTAGACTTAATCAAAGTTCCATAGATATTCTTAAGGGTAATGAAAAAGTTATGTTTAAGGAAAAGATAAAAGCTAAGAGGGTATCTAAAAATAATGAATTATTTGATTTATTAAGAAGTTTAAGAAGAGAAATTGCTTCAGAAGAAGGGGTACCTCCATATATAGTATTTGGTGATAATACACTTAAAGAGATGAGTGTAAGAATACCAGTAAATGAGAGCCAGCTTTCAGAAATAAGTGGTGTTGGTGAAAAGAAAATACTTAAGTATGGAGAAATGTTCTTAAATGTAATAAAGGAATATGTTGAGGTAAACAATATTGAGGTTAAGTGGGAATCAGGATTAAAAATTAATAAGGACGAGCTAGAAGAAAAGTTTAAAAAAAGTAATGGTAAGGATGGGAAGAAAAAGTCCTTTGAAATTACTATAGATATGCTTAGAGAAGGGAAAAAATTCTATATCATTGCAAAGGAAAGAGAACTTTCTATTACTACAGTACTTTCTCATATTCAGCAATATTTAGAAGAGGGAAATAAAATAGACTTTGAAATAGATTTTAATTCTTTATTTTCAAAAAGGGAAGAAGAATTGGTTTTAGATGCTATAGATAAGGTTGGTTATAGTAAGTTAAAGCCTATTAAGGAAAATCTAGAAGAGGATGTATCATATGAAAAAATAAGATTTATAGTTACTAAATTTATTATAAATATGATTTAATCAATTATTTGAAAATTTAAAAAGATTAAGGATAATAATTATTATAAAAAAAGAATTTGACATATAAATGAGAGAGAATTAAAATATTGTTATGCGAACTTATGTTTGGTTTGATAGTATAATATGTTGAATTTGCTTAAATAACTTTGGAGAATTTTTAGTGTACTTTCTTAGATAATACATAGATTTTATAGACATAATAATATATGAAGTTATTTAGATTTTCGTAATCTTATTACTATAAACCAAAGATTTATATCTATATATTAAGCACAAATTATAGAGAGATATTAAGTGAGATAGACAGATTTTAAAGGAAATATAAATTTTAAAAATATAAAAGAAGGGAGAAGCTACTACTCAAAATATTTAAGAGTAAGAAGTTAAAATATAATTTTTGAAGTAGTAAAAATATAACTTTTTATGAAAGAGAGATTCATATAATAAGTTATTATATTGAGAAGGTAATTTCTTAATATGGATATTTTGAGATAGAGTTAAAGTAGCAGAGTTTTATGAAGGATAAGATAATAGTAAAAGGTGCAAAAGTACATAATTTAAAAAATGTAAGTTTAGAAATTCCTAGGGATAAGCTTATTGTTTTTACTGGGCTTTCAGGTTCAGGTAAAAGTTCTCTAGCTTTCGATACAATATATGCAGAAGGACAAAGAAGATATGTAGAATCTTTATCATCTTATGCAAGACAATTCTTAGGACAGATGGATAAACCAGATGTTGAGTCCATAGAAGGACTTTCACCTGCTATATCTATTGACCAAAAGACAACTTCTAGGAATCCAAGATCTACTGTAGGTACAGTAACGGAAATATATGATTATTTAAGATTATTATATGCAAGAGTGGGAGTACCACATTGTCCTAAGTGTGGAAAAGAAATCACTCAGCAATCTGTGGATCAAATAGTAGATCAAATTATGGAACTTAAAGAGAGAAGTAAAATAATGATCTTGGCTCCAATAATAAGAGGAAGAAAAGGAACTCATGAAAAAGTTCTTGAAAATATTAAGAAGCAAGGTTTTGTTAGAGCTAGAATAGATGGAGAAATTTATGATTTAACAGAAGATGAGATAAAACTTGAAAAAAATATAAAGCATAATATAGAAGCTGTAGTTGACAGAATAATTGTTAAGGACGGAATAGAAGGAAGATTAACAGACTCTATAGAAACATCTCTTAAAATGGCTGAAGGATTAGTTTTAGTTAATATAATAGGAGAGGAAGATAGACTTTATAGTGAGCATTTTGCTTGTGCTGATTGTGGTATAAGTATAGATGAACTTGCACCAAGAATGTTTTCATTTAACTCACCCTTTGGAAAATGTGAAAGATGTGATGGATTAGGAACTTTAATGGAGATTGATGAGGATTTAGTTGTTCCTAATAAGGATTTAAGCATAAGAGGAGGAGCTATTTCTACTTGGGGAGACTCAAGAATGAAGGAAGAATCTTGGACTTATTGTGTTCTTAAAGCTTTAATGGAAAAGTACAACTTTGATTTAGACACTCCATATAAGGATTTACCTAAGAAGGTTCAAGAGGTTTTAATGTATGGAGAGCCAGAAAAATTAAAGGTTACATATACAAAAGAAAATGTAACGGCTGTATATAATCATTCCTTTGAGGGGGAAATAAACAATTTAAGAAGAAGATATATGGAAACTAACTCAGATACCATGAAGGCTGAAATAGAAAAATATATGAGTGATAATCCTTGTCCTAAATGTAAGGGTGCAAGGCTTAAGCCAGAAGCCCTAGCAGTTACAGTGGGAGGAAAAAATATATTTGAATTCACAAGCATGGCTATAAGAGAAGAGTTAGATTTTATAAACTCCATAGATTTCTCAGAAAAGGATAAGATAATAAGTAGTCAAATTATAAAAGAAATTCAATCAAGATTAAGTTTCTTAATAAATGTTGGCTTAGATTACTTAGACTTAGCTAGAAAAGCAGGAACTTTATCTGGGGGAGAAGCTCAGAGAATAAGACTGGCTACTCAAATAGGATCTCAACTTATGGGAGTATTATATATATTAGATGAGCCTTCAATAGGTCTGCATCAAAGAGATAATGATAGACTTATATCCACATTAAAACAACTTAGAGATGTGGGAAATACTCTTATAGTAGTAGAGCATGATGAAGATACTATGAGAGAAGCAGATTACATAGTTGATATAGGGCCAGGAGCTGGAGAGCATGGTGGAGAGATAGTTGCAAAAGGAACTTTAGATGAAATAATGAGGAATGAAAATTCCTTAACTGGTAAGTATTTAACTGGGGCTAAAAAGGTTGAGCTTCCAGAGAAAAGAAGAAAAGGCAATGGAAATTTCATAACAGTTAAGGGTGCTAAGGAAAATAACTTAAAAAATGTTACTGCTAAATTTCCTTTAGGAACCTTAACTATGGTTACTGGAGTCTCAGGATCTGGAAAGAGTACCTTAGTTAATGAAATTCTTTATAAAGGATTAAATAAAATCGTAAATAAAGCTAAGGATTTACCAGGAAAGTTTAAAGAAATAACAGGCTATGAAAATATTGATAAGATTATTGATATAGATCAAAGTCCTATAGGAAGAACTCCAAGAAGTAACCCGGCTACATATACTGGAACCTTTGATATAATAAGAGAGCTTTTCTCACAAACTCAAGAAGCTAAAATGAGAGGGTATAAACCAGGAAGATTTTCTTTCAATGTAAAAGGTGGAAGATGTGAAGCTTGTAGTGGAGATGGAATAATAAAGATAGAAATGCAGTTTTTATCTGATGTTTATGTTCCATGTGAAGTTTGTAAGGGAAAAAGATATAATAGAGAGACCTTAGAAGTTAAATATAAGGGAAAAAATATAGCTGATGTATTAAACATGACTGTTGAGGAAGCTTTAGAGTTCTTTGAAAATATTCCAAGAATAAAAAATAAGCTTCAAACCTTAATGGACGTTGGTTTAGGATATATAAGATTAGGTCAACCTTCAACTCAATTATCAGGTGGAGAAGCTCAAAGAATTAAATTAGCCTATGAATTATCTAAGAGGAGTACAGGAAAAACCTTATATATCTTAGATGAACCTACAACAGGCCTTCATATACACGATGTAAATAGACTTGTAAAAATACTTCAAAGATTAGTTGATGGAGGAAATACAGTAATAGTAATAGAGCATAATTTAGATATGATTAAATGTGCAGATTATATAGTTGATTTAGGACCTGAAGGCGGAGATAAAGGTGGAACTATTATTGCTACAGGAACTCCTGAGAAAATAGCTGAGACTAAGGAATCCTATACAGGTAAATATTTAAAGAAATATCTTTAATAAAGTAATATAATTTTAAAAAGTAAATATAGTATTTAATAATAGATCAATTTAAATAGCTACCAGAATTTATGGTTATAAATTCTGATAGCTATATTTTATTCATATATATTAGATAAATTTAGTAATTTGATAGTTATAAAATTAATATAATGTTATAAAAATATAAAAAGAAGAGAAATAAAAATATAAATATCATAAATTACACTTTTTTAGATGATATAATAATTAGGGATTTTAATTATAATTATGAAATTGTAATCTTTTATTGTATAATCAAGTTATTAAATAAAGTAAAATATAAAAGAAATATAAAATATGTAGAGGTGAAGTGATGTTTTCGAAACTAATGACATGGGTTTTTGGAATAATATTTATAATAATACTATATTCCATAATTTATTATGCATTAAAGATAATGTATAAAGATGTTAAAGGCGGGAAAAAGAAGAAAGCCCCTGGAAAGAAAGCACATGGATTAGAAGTCTTAAAGACAATCTCTGATGGAACTCTAGGTATTGGCTCGGTTATACCAGTGACGAGTACTATATCTATTGGTAGAAGAGAAGATAATTCAATTGTGCTAAATGATCAGTTTGTATCATCATATCATGCTAAAATTTATGTTAAAAACAATGATTTTTATTTAGAAGATTTAGCAAGTACAAATGGTACATTTATAAACGACTCAAAAGTAGAGGGAAGAGTTAGATTAAAAGTAAATGATCAAGTAAGAATGGGAAGCACTGTATTTAAGGTTATAGGATAAAAGAGGTGATAATATGAATACTACTTTAAAGTATGAAAAAAGGATGTTGCTATTAGTCTATCTTTTATGCTTGGCCTTATTCACTAATATAGCTATTAAGCAAACTCCTATAGACAAAATGGCTTTTATAATAGCTGGTATATTAATACTTATTATTGGATTCTCACATTTCATAATAAGAAAGTTTTATCCTGATGGGGATAAATATATGCTTATTTTTGCAGCTGTTTTAGCTGTAGTTGGAATAGCAGTTCTTTATAGATTAGATCCTAAATTAGCAATTAAACAATTAATTTGGTTTAGTTTAGGAATAGCTCTTTATATGGGAATTGTAATAGTTATGCCGGACTTAAAAAGTTTTGCTAAATATAAGTATATTTATATGGGTGGTACTTTGATTTTTATGGCAATGGCTATGATTATTGGTAGAACTGTAAATGGTTCTAAAAACTGGGTTTATATAGGTAGCTTTGGTTTTCAACCTTCTGAAATCGGTAAAATATTTTTTATACTTTATTTAGCATCCGCCCTTATGAAATATGAAAAGAAGGATAATATAAAATATGAATTTAAACAACTTTTAGAACCTGCATTGATTGTAATGTACTCTTTAGGATTTATGGTTTTACAAAAAGATTTAGGATCAGCTCTTATGTTCTTTTTTGTATCTATAACTATGCTTTACATAGCTACTTGTAATTGGAAATATGTCGGTACTGGATTAGTATTATTTTCATTAGGTGGAACAGCGAGTTATTTCTTATTTAATCATGTTAAAAAAAGAGTAATGATTTGGAAAGATGTTTGGAAATATGCTAATAATGAAAGTTATCAGATAGTTCAAGGATTTTATGCAATGTCTCTAGGTGGAATGTTTGGGACAGGACTTTATAATGGTTATCCTAAATTAGTTCCTTTTGCATCTACAGATTTCATATTTACCTTAATAGCCCAAGAATTAGGTCTTGTTTTTGGTATAGGATTACTATTATTATATTTCTTATTATTCTATAGAGGAATAAGAGCGGCGTTAAATACAGATGATCCATTTTCACAATTAAATGCTGTTGGTTTTAGTACACTTATAGTTGCTCAAGTTTTAGTAATTATAGGCGGAGTATTTTCAGTAATTCCATTAACGGGTATAACTTTACCTTTAGTTAGTTATGGTGGAACATCTATGCTTACAGTGTTCATAGCTCTAGGAATACTTCAGAAAATTTCAGAGGAGGGACTAAGATAGATGGCAAAGAAAAAAGATTTATCAGGAAGCATAAAAAAAGTTATGTTTGTCTACTTAGTGCTATTAGTAGGACTTATAAGTTATATAGCTTATTTCCAATTAATACAAGTTCCGAAGATAGCTGATATGGATAGCAATTCCGCTGTTATGGCTGCTCAGAACGAAGTAATAAGAGGAGAAATAAAAGATAGAGATGGAAATGTTTTGGCTAAAAGTTCTAAAAGTGGAGATTTAACTCAAAAAAGAGAATATCCTTATGGGGAAATATATTCTCATCCAATTGGATATGCTAGTGGAATATATGGAAATGCAGGATTAGAAGGAGCATATTCAAAAGAATTAACTACTTATGAAAATGTATCCTTAAAATCTTTCTTAAAATCATTTAATTTTAAAAAAGATTTTAAAGAAAGAAATGAAAGTGATAAAAAAGTAGGAAATAGCATTATAACAACTTTAGATACTAATTTGCAAAAAGCGGCTTATGCAGCTTTAGGAGCTAATAGAGGGGCTGTAGTTGCCTTAGATCCTAAGACTGGAGCAGTGTTAGCCAGTGTTTCAAAGCCGGGATTTAACCCTAATAATATGAAAGAAACATATGAAATTGCTAACAATCAAAATGGAAATCCTAAGGATGCAATATTAGTTGATAGAGCTTTAAATGGTCAATATCCTCCAGGATCTACATTTAAGGTTGTAACTTTAACATCTGCTTTAGAAAATATTCCTGGAGTAACTGAAAGAACTTTCAATGATACTGGTTCTATAAATGTTGGTACAAAAGATTTACCAAATGAAAATGGAAATGCTTATGGAGATATAAGCTTAAGAAAAGCTTTATCAGTTTCAAGTAACGTAATATTTGGAGGAATTCTTGGAGAAGAACTTGGAAATAAAAAACTAAGAGAAACAGCAGAAAAGTATGGATTTGATAAAGATTTATATTTAGGAAATCTTAAAGCTTATTCTGGAAATTTCCCAGATAGAAAAACTATTGATAAAGGACTTATAGCTTATGATGCTATTGGTCAAGGAGAAGTTTTATCAAGTCCTATTGAAATGGCAATGGTTGCAGCAACAGTAGCTAATAATGGGGTTAGAATGGAACCTTATATAGTTAGTAAAGTTTTGGATAAAGATGGGGATACTGTAAAAGAGTTTAGCTCAACTAAAAAAGATACAGTTATGAGCAAAGAACAAGCTCAAATCATAAATGAATATATGCAAGGCGTTGCAAAAGATAGAATAAATGATAACTGGGGATATTTTAAAGGAATGAATGTGGCAGCTAAGACTGGTACAGCACAGGTTCCTGATGGAAATTCTCATGCATGGTTAATAGCTTTTGCTCCAGCTGATGATCCTAAAATAGCTGTTGCAACAATAGTTGAAAATGGTGGTTCTGGTTCAAAGGTGGCAGCTCCTGTTACAGCTAGGGTAATGCAAGCATATTTTAATAAATAATTATAGAATATAACTAAATACTTAATAAAAAAATAATCGTCCTAATATTACTATGAAAATAGTATGTTAGGGCGTATTAATTTATAGTGGTTTTACATAAATGTTATTTAATTTATAAAAATAAGTTTTATAATAAAATATGCGAGGTGATAATGATGTTTGATTTTCAACACCAATTAAAGATATTGCCTGATAAACCAGGAGTTTATATAATGAAAAATTCTCTTGGGGAAGTTATTTATGTAGGAAAAGCAAAGGTATTGAAAAATAGAGTAAGGCAATATTTTCAAAACTCTAAGAATCACTCTGAAAAAGTTAGAGCTATGGTTAAGAATATAGCTGAATTTGAGTACATAGTTACGGATTCTGAAATGGAAGCGTTAATTTTAGAATGTAATCTTATCAAGAAATACAGTCCAAGATATAACATAGCCTTAAAGGATGATAAGTTTTATCCCTTTATAAAAATAACCACTAATGAGGATTTTCCAAGGGTTTATGTTACAAGGAATTTTGCTAAGGATGGGAATAGATATTTTGGACCATATACTAATGGTACAGCCGTTTATGAGGTTATGGGACTTATAAAGAAGTTATTCCCCTTAAGAACCTGTAAAAAGGCTATTGTGGAAGGTGGAGAGCCTACAAGAGCATGTCTAAATTATCATATTAATCTTTGTAAAGCTCCTTGTGCTGGTTATATATCTAAGGCTGAGTACTGGAAAATGATAGATGAAATTATAAACATTTTAAATGGTACAGATACATCCATAATAAAAAATTTAAAATTAGAGATGGAAAAGTCTGCAGAAGAATTAGAGTTTGAAAAGGCTGCTAAAATTAGAGATAGAATTTTGGCCATAGAATTGATTAGCGAAAAGCAAAAAATGTTTACTGTAAAAGAAGGCGATGAAGATTTTATAGACCTATATACTGATGAAAAAGATGGATGTGCTCAAGTTTTCTTTGTTAGAGAGGGAAAAGTTACAGGCAGAGAGCATTTTATGATTGAAAATATTAGTGATGATCCAGTTAAAGAGGTGATAAGTTCCTTTATAGCATCCTTTTATGGAGGAACTGCACAAATACCTAAGACCATTTATGTGCCAGAGGAAATAGAGGATCAAGAGCTTATAGAAAAGTTTCTTACAGAAAAAAGAGGATCTAAGGTTTGGATAAAAGTCCCTAAGAAGGGGGATAAAAAGAATCTTTTAGATATGGTTAGAAATAATGCTAAGATAATGCTTGATCAATTTAAAGAAAAGATGGTTGAGGAAAAAGAGTTAAATAAGTCTGCCTTAACTGAACTTGCAGATGTTTTAGGATTAGATTCTTTGCCTGCTAGAATAGAGGCTTATGACATATCAAATATACAGGGTGTGGACTCAGTAGGAACCATGGTAGTTTTTGAAAATGGGAAAGCTAAAAATTCAGATTATAGAAGATTTAAGATAAAAAGTGTTAAAGGTCCTAATGATTATGAAAGTATGAGAGAAATATTAAGCAGAAGATTTTCTCATGGATTAGAGGAAGTAAATAAAATAAAAGAGAGAAATTTAGAATACTCAAAGGGTAAGTTTTGTATTTTTCCAGATTTGATAATGATGGATGGTGGAAAAGGGCAAGTAAACATAGCCTTAGAGGTTCTAAAGGACTTTGGTATAGAAATTCCCGTCTGTGGCCTTGTTAAAGACGATAAGCATAGAACTAGAGGAATTATATTCAATAACGAAGAAATCCTTATTAGAAGGGGTTCAGGCCTTATGAATCTAATAACTAGAGTTCAGGATGAGGTTCATAGATATGCCATAACATACCACAGAAGTTTAAGAGATAAAAGAACCTTACATTCTGTATTAGAAGATATACCTAGAATTGGGGAAAAGAGAAGAAGAAATCTTCTTATGAAGTTTGGAAGTATAGATAATATTAAAAAGGCATCTATGGAAGAATTATTAGATACACCAGGGATAGACAAAAGAGCAGCAGAGAGTATAAAACAATATTTTTCAAGTTAATTTTATTAACAGAAATTGACTTAGGATAATATATATAATATTATGGCATAGGAAAATAAAAAAATTTGTACTAAATATTGAAAATATGTCAAGAATTAATTTATACTATTAAATTAGGATATTAAATTTAAAATTGAGGAGTTTGGGTATGAATCAATACATGGAGTTTTATAAATTATTAGGTGAATTTTATAATGAAGAAGATATTACTGTGGATTCTCCAATGAGCGAACATATTTATTTTAGAGTAGGAGGACCAGCAGATATACTAGTAACTCCTGTTAATGAAGAACAAGTAGTTAATACTTTAAAACTTTGTAGGGAATATAATGTACCTTATTTTATATTAGGTAACGGTTCTAATATTTTAGTTAAAGATGGGGGCATTTCTGGAGTTGTAATTAAATTTAACAAATTAAACAAGATTACAACAGAGGGAAATTGTGTAACAGCTCAGAGTGGAGCTTTATTAAAAGATGTATCAAAGGCTGCTTTAGAAAATAACTTAAGAGGCTTTGAATTTGCGTGTGGAATACCAGGAAGCATAGGGGGCGCAGTGTTTATGAATGCTGGAGCTTATGATGGAGAAATGGCACATGTAATAAAATCAGCTAGAGTAATTGATGAAAATTGTAATATTAAAAATTTAACTAAAGAGGAATTAGAACTTGGTTACAGAAGTTCAATAGTTATGAAAAAAGGATATGTAGTTATAGAGGCTACAATTGAACTAGAAAGCGGAGAGTATGCTAGTATAAAAGATAAGATTGATGATCTTACAAACAGAAGAGAGAGTAAGCAACCTTTAGAATATCCATCAGCAGGTAGCACATTTAAAAGACCAGAAGGATATTTCGCTGGAAAACTTATTCAAGATTCAGGATTAAAAGGTTTCTCAATTGGAGGAGCTGCTGTCTCAGAAAAGCATTCAGGTTTTGTAATAAACAAAGGTGGAGCTACAGCTAAGGATGTTTTAGATGTTATAGCTCATGTTCAAAAAACAGTTAAAGAAAATTTTGATGTTGAACTTCATACTGAAGTTAGAATAATTGGTAGAGATTAGTAAGAAGGAGTATGCATGTGCATACTCTTTTTTTGCCGTATCATAATATAAAAATTCTTTACTTAGAAAATAGAAAAATATATAAAATTAGAGGTTTATAAAATAAGTAATAATTGACTTATTTTATGTTATAATCTATTTAAGAAATTAGTTTGTTTGCTTTAATTACTAAGTGATTAAAGCATTTATTATGTTTTGAAGTTATTAAACAGATTATAGATTTATAGGAGATGATAATATGAGATTTGTAATAGTTACTGGACTTTCAGGGGCTGGAAAAACAGAAGCAACAAGAAGTTTAGAAGATTTAGGATACTTTTGCGTAGATAACTTACCTCCAAAGTTAATACCTAAGTTTGCAGAAGCCTGTGTTCAAAGTGAAGGTAAAATAGATAAAATAGCATTAGTAATAGATATAAGAGGCGGAATATTCTTTGATGATTTATTTGAAAGTATAGAGTATTTAAAGGCTAATGATTTTAATTACGAAATTTTATTCTTAGAGGCTTCTGATGAGGTTTTAGTTAAGAGATTCAAAGAAACAAGAAGAAGTCATCCGCTTTCACCAGATGGAAGAATAATAACTGGTATAAGTGAAGAAAGAATGAGACTTAGAGAACTTAAGGATAGAGCTGATAATATAATAGACACTTCAAATTATCCTATAAGAAATTTAAGAGAAAAAATAAATCTTTTATATGGAGATGGTAAGCCAGTTGAGCAAAATCTTTCAATAACTGTTTTATCCTTTGGATTTAAGTATGGTATTCCATCAGATTCAGATTTAGTTTTTGATGTTAGATTTATACCAAATCCATTTTATATTCCAGAATTAAAGCCATTTTCAGGGGAAGATGAACCAGTTAAAAATTATGTTCTTGCTCAAGAGGAAACAAAAGGATTTTTATCAAGACTTTCAGATATGGCAGAATTCTTAATCCCTAATTATATAAAAGAAGGAAAGAGACAACTTATTATCTCTATTGGATGTACAGGGGGAAGACATAGATCAGTAGCCATAGCTAATGCTTTATATAAAGACCTTCTATGTAAGAACTTCCATGTTACCTTAGAGCATAGAGATATTAATGAGGATATAAATAGGGGAGATAGAAAACTATGATGATGAAAAAAATGCTTAAGCCTGGTATCAGAGTTAAAAGATACATTTTTTTGGCTTTAGCATCTATAATTACAATGGCTGTTGCCATTGCAAAGTTAATTGATGAGAGGCATGTAACCACCATTCATGATAAAGCTGTATTTATAATACTAATAATTTTTTCTGGGTTAGTAGGATATAAATCAATAGTTTGGTGCGTGAAGTCAGTGGTTTCATTAGTTAATAAAGGATATATAAATTTATCTATTGAAGAAGATGATTTAGAAGACCTAATAGAAGATGATAGACTTTTAATTAAAGGGCCAAAGATTGTTGTTATAGGTGGGGGGACAGGCCTTTCCACTATGCTTAGAGGATTAAAACACTATACATCTAATGTAACGGCTATAGTAACAGTTGGAGATGATGGGGGCGGATCTGGTATTTTAAGAGAAGATTTAGGAATACTGCCACCTGGAGATATAAGAAACTGTATTTTAGCCTTAGCTAATACTGAGCCTTTGATGAATGAATTATTGCAATATAGATTTAATGATGGTAGACTAAAGGGCCAAAGTTTTGGTAATTTATTTTTAGCGGCTATGGATGGAATATCTGAAAATTTTGAGGACGCTGTCCAAAAAATGAGTTCTGTACTTGCCGTTAAGGGTGAAGTTTTACCTGTAACTTTAGAAAATATGGTTTTAGAAGCAGAACTTATGAATGGACATAGGGTAAGAGGGGAATCTCTAATAGGAGAGGAAGTAATAGACCAAAGTAGTCCAATAAAAAAATTAAAGATAATACCAGAGGATGCTAAGGCCTTAGATAGGGCTTTAGAGGCTATAGAAGATGCTGATGCTATAGTTTTAGGACCAGGAAGTTTATATACTAGTGTATTACCTAATCTTTTGGTAAAAGATATAAGTAAAGCTATAAAGAAAAGTAAAGCATTTAAAATATATAATTGCAATATAATGACTCAACCAGGTGAGACTGATGGATTTAAGGTATCTGACCATGTTCAAGTTATATTAGATCATTGTGGAAAAGATATGGTAGACTGTATAATTGCAAACTCTAAAGATATTTCAGAAGAATTAAAAGAAAAGTATTTAGATAAAAATTCTGAGCTTGTAGAACTTGATATTAATAAGCTTAAAAAAATGGGACTATGTGTTGTTGATGGAGATTTAACTAAGGTTAAAGGGGATTATATAAGACATAATTCGGATTATTTAGCACAACTTCTCATTGAAACAGTAATGGAAAAGCATTTATTATATGATAGAAAGAAAATTTTAGAGTATATATATTTATCACAAAGAATTAAGAAAAGAGAAGGTTCAAATAGGAAGGAGTAGCCATGTCATTTTCAGCAAAAGTAAAGGGAGAAATATGTAGATATATTGATATATCAAAAGAGGAAGCTCTTGCTCAAATATCAGCTATCATGAAAGTATGTGGTACACTTGCTTTTAGTGGTAGACAAATAAGCTTCAAAATGACAACAGAAAATCCTGCATCTGCAAGATTGATGTTTACTATATTAAAGGATTACTTCGACATACATGCAAAGCTTATGGTTAAAAAAAGTAATTCCTTAAAGAAAAATAATATTTATATGGTTGTTGTAACCGAAGAAATGGGAGTAAAAAAATTACTTGAAATAACAGGTATATTAAGAGAGATAGATGGAATAATGTCACTAGACTATCATATAGATGAGAATTTAGTTGATACAGAAGAAAAGAAAAAAGCTTATATTAGAGGAGCCTTCATTGGTGGAGGAAGTATAAGTAATCCAGAAAAAACTTACCATTTAGAGTTTGTTACTCACTCTCAAGAATATGCAGAAGATTTAGGAAAGTTAATTAATACTTTTGGGTTAAAAGCTAAGGTTATACAAAGAAAAAATAGTTATATAGTTTATATAAAAGAGGGAGAGCAAATAGTAGATTTATTAAATATAATAGGAGCTCATACTGCCCTTTTAGAACTTGAAAACATTAGAATCATGAAAGAGATGAGAAATAATGTAAATAGACTTGTAAACTGTGAAACTGCAAACCTTAGTAAGACTGTAAATGCAGCGGTTAGACAGGTTGAGAGTATAAAGCTTATAGAAAGAGAAATAGGTCTTGCAAGGCTTCCTAAGAATTTAAGAGAAGTTGCAGAGCTTAGATTAACTTATCCTGAGGAATCCTTAAAAGAACTTGGTGAAATGCTTGAACCACCAGTTGGAAAATCAGGGGTAAATCATAGATTAAGAAAAATTGAAAAAATAGCTGAAGAGCTTAGAACAGGCAATTTCTAGCATATTTTTTAAAATCTTTTAAGTAATTATTTTAACAGCGAATATTAAATTTGCTGTTAAAAAACTTAAAAGTTTTTTTATGCAAAAAAATACCTACCAAATTGAATAATATTAATTTGTTTTTATGGGGAAGATAATTTTGAAAAAATATTATTTTAAGTGGAGGTATTAATATGGCAAGAAATTTTAAAAAGACAATTTGGCTTTTAGTAGGAGTAATGATCTTTGGAATTATAGGTATGGTTGGATGTACAAAAAAGACTAATGAAATGACAGAGAACTCAGGACTATCAGCAACTACTCCAGCAGAATATAAAACAATGCTAGAAGAAAAAATAAAAACTTATATTGGTGATGCAAATTTAGGTACAGAATATGATTTTTCAAAGGTAACAGAGGATACTAAGCAAGCAACTTATGAAGAGTATGAAAAATATTATAAAAACCTAGATACTGAACTTACAAATCTAAAAAATGAACTTAACAGCAAAGTTTCTCCATCAGATGGAAAAGTTAATGATGCCAACAGAAAGATAGTTGAAAGCATAGATAATTTAAAAATGTCTATAAGCACTGTTAAAAGTGATTTAGATGCTAACAGAAATAAAATATTAGCAATGCCTAAAGATGAGTTTATTGGTGCAATGAAAGACATTGAAAAATCTGCATATGATGCTAGAGTTAAAGTTCAAGAATCTATAGATGCAGCAAAAAATAGTTTTAAATAAGAAATTAAGCCTATATTAAAATTTTATTTTTAATATAGGCTTAATTTAGTTTAAATTTTAATTTAGCTAACTATTTAAATTAATTAATTTAAAGTTCTAGTAAAAACCAATTAATTTAAATTAATATGGTAATTTAGATATGTTTGTATAAAAAGATTATTTTTCCTTAAGAGGTTAATAATTAGACTTAGTGTATTTCTCTTTAATATGGTAAAATTAATATATTACACTTAATTTAAAACATAACTTTTAAGTGTTTAATTTAATAAAAAAATAGAGATTATTTTTAAGATTTAAACTTAAAAAAAGCATTTCATATATGATTAAAAAATTTTATAGAAATAATATTACATGAAAGGATGTGAAGGAAATGGGGGATAAGAAGTTTTGTCACTTGCATCTACACTCTGGGTATAGTTTGCTTGATGGTTCTGGAAAAATAAAGCCACTTATTAAAAGGGCAAAGGAACTTGGAATGGAAAGTATAGCATTAACTGACCATGGTGTTATGTATGGATGTGTTGACTTATATAAAGAAGCTAAGGCTGAAGGCATAAAACCTATCTTAGGATGTGAAGTTTATGTTGTGCCTAAGTCTAGAAAGATAAAGAGCAATGATGAAGATAATAAAACATATCACTTAGTTCTTCTTGTTAAGAATGAAAAGGGATATGAGAACCTTATGAAAATTGTTTCTGTAGCATCTATTGAAGGCTTTTATTATAAACCAAGAATTGATAGAGAATATTTAAAAGAACATTCAGAGGGAATAATAGCCCTAAGTGCTTGTCTTGGAGGAGAAGTTCAAAAAGCTATTTTAAATGGAAATATAGATAAAGCAAGGGAAGCTGCAACATTCTATAGAGATACATTTAAGGATGGATTTTATTTAGAACTTCAAAATCATGGAATAGAAGAGCAAAAAAAGGTTAATGAGGTAAATATACAGTTAGCTAAAGAGCTTAATATTCCTTTAGTTGCAACTAATGATGTTCACTATATAAACCAGGAAGATTCAAAGGCACATGACATACTTATGTGTATACAAACTGGAAAAACTGTGGATGATCCAAATAGAAGAAGATACCCCTCTGACCAATTCTATTTAAAATCACCAGAGGAAATGTGGGATATGTTTGATTACATTCCAGAAGCTTTAGAAAACACATTAAAGATTGCAGAAGAATGTAATTTTGATTATGAATTCCATGTTTCAAAGCTTCCAAAGTTCCCACTTCCAGAAGGGGTAGAGCCTTTTGAATATCTAAGAAAGACTTGCTTTGATGGTCTTATAGATAGATTAGAAGAACTTAAGCCTCTTAAGGAAAAGGGAATATATGATATAGATAAGGTTTATGAAATTGGTGAGAATAATGAAAAGGTAAAAGAGGATATTGAAAGGCTTGAATATGAGCTTGGAGTAATCAAGCAAATGGGATATGTTGATTACTTCCTAATAGTTTGGGATTTCATTAAGTATGCTAATGACAATGGAATACCAACTGGCCCAGGAAGAGGATCAGCAGCTGGGGCCTTAGTTGCCTATACCTTAGGAATAACAAAAATAGACCCTATGAAATACAGCTTACTCTTCGAGCGTAAATTAAGATGCGCTGTTTAAATCGGGTGAATTGCTGGGAAGCTAAGTCGAAAGATATGCCAATCAGCAGCCAAGTCTAGGAATAGCAGAAAAGTACTAGAAAGGTTCAGAGACTAGAAAAGTGAGTAGCTAAGCAATAATCTTTTCCACGAGTGCCCGACATATTGAATATAAATATATTTAGCAATCCAAAATATAAGTAATATTTTATGCATAGGAAAAAGAATGTATTCAATATGATGATATAGTCCAAACTGAAGTAGAAATGACTACTTGATTAAAATGAAGGAAACTTCCAGAGTACAAGATAAAGAGCTTGTAGATAAACACTAATTGTTCTTAAATCCAGAGAGAGTAAGTATGCCAGATATAGATTCTGGTGCGACACGTTGGTAATTGAAAAGATTACCCACTAAGTTGAAAAAACTTAGGAGAACTAATACTCCGAGCAATTAAATGAGGAAGTAACGCTCCGAAGAATTGCCATTAATACTACGATATGCAATGGATTAAGTTATTATGAAGTTGTGTAAAGCTCGTTGAAGTCGGCAGAAAAATTACCCTAACGAGTTAAGTCGAGGAAAGGTTTGATTAGCCGTAATTGATATGCCGGATGTCTATGAAGTATATCTATGGTGAGTATCCAAAATGTGTAATGGGGACGAACTACTGATTGACTTATCGTGAATGTCGCTTAGTAGAAATGCTAAGAGAACCAAATTTGGTTTATCATCAGAAGGATGAGTAAGGGCGGTGTTAAGAAAATCCTACAATTCTTACAGGGAATTGGGTTGATGACGGTATTTAGGTAGCACCTACGGATATACGGTACAGATAGGAGTATTGGAACGTGGAAAGCCTTGAACATGGAGATATAACTGTCAAAGAAGTGTTTTAAGGGAAATGATAATTTAATTATCTATAACCTTAATTAATCAAGGTGAGAGTAGAGCCACAGTACCAATGAAGTCATGATAATAAGTGATGGAGGGATAGGCTCAAGTCGTTTGAGTAGATTAAATATTATGTTTTTAAAATTTGCGAAAAAAATGTTTAGGTTCTTGTAAGACTAATAGAAACGAAAATTCTCAAAGAAAATTATTTCTTTATAAAGGAGGATGATTAGTTGACTAAACATAAACTAACGAAAAGAAAAGCCCTAATATATAATGAGTATTATGGACAGCAAGAAATATTAGATGAATTGTATAAAAAGTCAAGTGAAGGTCAGTATTTTAACAAACTATATGAATTAATAATAGATGAGAATAATATACTAAAAGCATATAGAACAATTAAAAGAAATACTGGTAGTAAAACCAAAGGTGTAAATGGTCATACAATAAAGTACTTAGAAAGATTATCTAAAGATAAACTAATAAGTATGGTAAGAAGTAGACTAAACAACTACACACCTAATCCAGTAAGAAGAGTATTTATACCAAAATCCAATGGTAAACAAAGACCATTAGGGATACCTACAATTGAAGATAGGCTAATACAACAATGTATTCTTCAAATATTAGAACCAATTTGTGAAGGAAGATTCCATAAATCAAGCTTTGGATTTAGACCTAATAGGAGTACACATCAAGCAATAGCAAGATGTCAACACTTAATTAATCATAGTAAAAATCATTTTGTTGTGGATATCGACATAAAAGGGTTCTTCGATAATGTAAATCATGGTAAATTAATAAAACAAATTTGGACTATAGGAATTAGAGATAAACGAGTATTATGTATAATAAGCAAAATGCTTAAAGCTGAAATAGTAGAAGAAGGAAAACCAACTAAGGGAGTTCCACAAGGAGGAATCTTATCTCCACTACTTGCAAACATAGTACTAAATGAGTTCGATTGGTGGATATCTAACCAATGGGAAACAAAAACAACAGAATATGAATATAACCAACCAAGTTCAAAAATTAAAGCTTTAAAAAGCACTAAACTAAAACCTTGTTACATTGTCAGATATGCAGATGATTTTAAATTATTTACCGATAGCAGGACAAATGCAAAAAAATTATTCATAGCAAGTAAACTTTGGCTAAAAGACAGACTATCATTAGAGGTTAGTGATGAAAAAAGTAAAATCACTAATCTTAGAAAAAATGGTTCAGACTTCTTAGGAATAAGATTGAGAGCTGTACCAAAGGGAACATCTCAATTAGGATATGTCTCACAGAGTAAAATTGAACCAAAAAGGAAAAAGAAAATAATTGAAGTCTATAAAAATAAGCTAAAAGACTTAAAGAATAATGCAAGTGTTGATAAAGTCAAAAACCTTAATGGATTCACATTAGGAATTCACAACTACTATAAAGTAGCAACAGATGTAAGGCAAGATTTTAATGACATATTCCATATAATTTACGGTAAATATAAAACACTTAAAAGAAAGAATATAATTGTTAAAAAAGGTATTGAAAATGAAGTGTTAAAAACATTCTATAAGGGATATAATGAAGATTTGGAAAGTTGTTGCAAAATAACATTATACCCAATACATTTTATACACTTTAAAAAGCCAATACAAATTCACCCTGAGGTTACTCCATATACTGAAATAGGTAGAAAGAGAATACACAATACATTAAATGTTGTAACGGTATTTGAATTAGAAAGACTTAGAAAAGGTAATTTTGGAAACCGAAGCGTCGAATATCTTGATAATAGAATATCTAGATTTGTAGGTCAAAACGGAAAGTGCTACGTTACTGGTATTAGGTTAGAAACTGCCGAAGTTCATTGTCACCATAAAATACCACTTAAATATGGTGGAACTGATGGATATGATAACTTAATAATAGTACATAGTGAGATTCACAAAATTATACACTCAACTAATATAAAACTGATTTTGCAAACCACCAAAGATTGGACTGTGAAATCAAAACTAAAATTAAATCAATTAAGAAAACTCGCAAATTTAGAACTAATAAATTTTTAATATAGTTGCATAATATATCTACAATTCAAACGAGGGAACGCCGTATGAGGTGAAAGTCTCACGTACGGTGTGGAGTGGGGGAAAAGTTGGAGATAATATCAAAAACTTACCTATCACTATACTTCTGTTATGAGGGAAGACAAAGGGTTATAGACTATGTTGTTGAGAAGTATGGTCACGACAATGTATCACAGATTATAACTTTTGGAACAATGGCAGCAAGAGCTTGTATTAGGGACGTAGGTAGAGCTATGAATTACACTTATGCAGAGGTTGATAGAATAGCTAAACAAATACCTACAGTTCTTGGGGTAACAATAGATAAGGCTTTAGATTTAAATCCAGAGCTTAAAACAATATATGATACTGAAGAGAGAGTAAGAGAACTTATTGATGTAAGTAGAAGGCTAGAAGGACTTCCAAGACATTCATCAACTCATGCTGCGGGAGTAGTTATAGCCTCTCAACCCTTAGTTGAGTATGTTCCACTTCAAAAAAATGATGAATCCATTGTAACTCAATTTGATATGACAACCCTTGAGGAACTTGGTTTATTAAAAATGGACTTTTTAGGCCTTAGGACCTTAACTGTTATGCGTGATGCTGTGGATATGATCAAGTATAACAGGGGAGTAGACATAGATTTAGATAATTTAGACTTTGATGATAAAGAAGTTTATAAAATGATTGGTGAAGGAAATACAGTAGGGGTATTCCAGTTAGAGTCAGCAGGAATGACTTCTTTCATGAAAGAGCTTAAGCCAGACTGTTTAGAGGATATTATAGCGGGAATATCATTATATAGACCAGGTCCTATGGCAGAAATACCAAGATATATAAGTGGTAAAAGGGATCCAAAGTCAGTAGAATATATAGTTCCTGAACTTGAAAATATATTAAATGTAACCTATGGGGTTATGGTTTATCAAGAGCAGGTTATGGAGATTGTTAGAAAATTAGCAGGATATTCCATGGGTAGAAGTGACCTTGTTAGAAGAGCTATGTCTAAGAAAAAGCATAAGGTCATGGAAGAAGAGAGAAAGAACTTCATTTATGGAATTGAAGATGAAAATGGAAATATAGAGGTTCCAGGTTGCTTAAGAAATGGTATTTCAGCTGAGGCAGCTAATAAAATATTTGACTCTATGATGGATTTTGCATCCTATGCATTTAACAAAAGTCATGCTGCTGCCTATGCCGTAATAGGATTCCAGACAGCTTATCTTATGAGATATTATCCAGTAGAGTTTTTAGCTGCTATGCTTAACTCTGTTATGGGTAACAGTGATAAGGTATCTGAATATATAAGAAGTGCAGAAAAGCTTGGAATTCAGGTGTTACCACCAGATATAAATGAGAGTTATACTAAGTTTACAGTTAAGGGTGATACTATAAGATTTGGTATGGGAGCTATAAAAAATGTAGGGGTAAATGTTGTAGAAAACATAGCTAAATCAAGAGATGAAAAGGGTAAATTCACTTCCCTTATGGATTTTTGCAATAAAATAGACTTAAGTATTGTAAATAAAAGATCAGTAGAAAGTTTAATAAAAGCTGGTACATTTGATAGCTTAAAGGTTTATAGATCACAATTATTATCTGTTTTTGAAAAAATAATGGATGGAGTATATTCTCAGAGAAAGAAAAATATAGATGGGCAAATGTCATTGTTTGGAGCGCTTCAAGAAGAGAGTGAATCAAACTTAGAAATAAGATATCCAAACATAAAGGAATTCAACAAGAAATATATGCTTGCTATGGAAAAGGAAATGACAGGACTTTATATGAGTGGTCATCCACTAGATGATTATGAAAAACCTTTAAAGGAGCAAACATCAATAACTATAGAAAAAATAATAGAAGCTCAAAAGAATTTAAATGAGCAAAAAAATGTTGAATTAGAAGATTTAGTCTTAGACAGTTCTTTAACTGATGGAACTAGAGTGATTATAGGAGGGATTCTTACTAATGTTTCTAGAAAGGTAACTAGAAATAATACTCTTATGGCATTTGCAAAGGTAGAGGACTTAACTGGCTATTTAGAATGTGTTATATTCCCTAAAACCTTAGAAAAATGTAATGCACTAGTAAATGAGGACTCCTTTGTTTTAATAAGAGGAAGAGTTTCTCTAAAGGAAGATGAGGAGCCAAAAATACTTTGTGAAGATATACAACCACTAGAATTAATAAATTCTTCAAAGGTGTATATAAAGGTTGAAGATAGAGAAAAAGCTAATATGATAGTTAAGCCTTTAAGAGTTTTATTATCACAATATAAAGGTGATTCTCCAGTTTATATATTTGCAGCAAAGGAAAAAGCATCTTTTAGATTAAACAGAGATATGTGGGTTGATTTAGATACAGATGTAATAGATTTTTTAATTAGCAAATTTGGAGAAGGAAATGTAAAAGTAGTTGAAGGTTAATAATTATAATTCAGAGTTGAAAGAAAAGTTTAAGTGTTTTCATAAAGATTGAAATTTAATCTTATAATATTAAACTTAAAATTTGTTAAAACTAAATAAAATAGGAAATGAATGTCCACTTTAGAAGGAAAACTAGAGTATAAAATATTTTTTTAATAGAATGGGTATTAACGATTACTTATTGAGTTTAAGGGAGATATTTTAAATGAAGCACTAGTAACAGTCTTTTTAAAAGTGGACTTTTTTTTAAAAAGTGCTAAAATTAATTTGTAAATTTTCTTAAAATTAAAAAAATAAAATTTTTTTAAAATAAGTGAATAAATTTATTATATTAAAATTTATGATTTGTTTTAAGGATGAGATATAGTGTAATTCAACTTAAAATTTTTTATATTTAATTAAATATTAAAAAGATTTTAGAGCATAATAATAATTGAAAAAATTATCATATATCGAGGTTTTTTTCTTTAATTCTACACAAAAAGGTTGAAAATAAGCACTACTTTAAGTACAATTAATTGTGGTAGAATAGTATTAATAAAGTTGCATAGGGTATTTAAATTTTTGATAAAATTTAAATTAGGATTAAATTTAAAATAGTTTAAAATTGATAAACATTTAACATATATAAATAATATCTTAAAAATGTGGGTAATATTTGGCACTGTTGGGACTAAATTTGTCCCGAGTGGTGTAGAGGAGGAAAATATTATGAAAAAGATTGCTGTTTTAACAAGTGGTGGAGATGCACCAGGAATGAACGCTGCCTTAAGAGCAGTTACAAGAATGGCTTTACACCATGGACTTGAAGTAATGGGAGTTCAAAGAGGATACGCTGGATTAATAAATGGAGAACTATTCAAAATGGATAGAAAATCTGTTTCAGAAATCATAAACAGAGGTGGTACAATCTTAAGAACTGCTAGATGTTTAGAATTCAAACAAGAAGAAGTAAGAGAAAAAGCTGCACAAATATTAAAAGCTTACGGTGTTGAAGCTTTAGTAGTTATAGGTGGAGATGGATCATTCATGGGAGCTAAACTTCTTTCAAAATTAGGAGTTAAAACTGTTGGATTACCAGGAACAATCGATAACGACTTATCTTACACAGATTACACTATAGGATTTGATACTGCATTAAACACAGTAGTAGATGCTATAAACAAATTAAGAGATACATCAACTTCACACGAAAGAGTATCTATCGTAGAAGTTATGGGAAGAAACTGTGGAGACCTTGCTTTATATGCTGGTATCGCAGGTGGAGCAGAAGCTATAATAGTTCCAGAAATGCCATTTGATAAAGATGAATTAATCAAAACTATCTTAGAAGGTAGAACAAATGGAAAAACTCACAGCATAATAGTTGTTGCTGAAGGAGTTGGAGGATCAGCTGAATTAGCTAAAGAAATAGAATCTGTAACTGGTATAGAAACTAGAGCTACAATTTTAGGTCACATACAAAGAGGTGGATCACCAACTGCTGATGATATAGTATTAGCATCAAGAATGGGAGCTAAAGCTGTAGAAGTTTTATTAGAAGGAAAAACTTCAAAAGTTATAGGAATTAAAGAAAATAGAATCTTTGATATGGATATAGATGAAGCTTTAGATATAGAAAGAAGCTTTGACGAAAGTCTTTACGAAATGGCTAGCGCTATAAACAAATAATTATAGTTAATGACATAATAAATTTTTTAAATTTATTATTTATTATATATTTTAAACTTAGGGTTAATTTTTTTACGAGGGAGTGTTTTTAAATGAGAAGAACAAAATTAGTATGCACTATCGGACCAGCTAGTGAAAACGAAGAAATCTTAACAAAAATAATCGAAGCAGGTATGAACGCTTCAAGACACAATTTCTCACATGGTGACCATGAAGAACATAAAGGAAGAATGGTTAAAGTAAGAGAAATATCAAAAAAATTAGGTAAAGAAGTAGCTATCTTATTAGATACTAAAGGACCTGAAATAAGAACTGGAAAATTCGAGCCAAGCAAAGTTGAATTAACTGCTGGAACTGAATTTACTATATATGCTGGAGCAGAAGATGTAATAGGAGATACTACTAAGTGTTCAGTTACATATGCTGGATTAGCTAAAGACGTTAAAGCTGGAGATACTATCTTAATAGACGACGGTTTAGTTGGATTAGAAGTTGTATCTGTAGAAGGAAACGCTGTTAAATGTGTAGTAAGAAACACTGGATTAGTTGGAACTCACAAAGGAGTTAACGTTCCTGGAGTATCAATAAAATTACCAGCTATGACTGATAAAGATAGAGCTGACTTAATATTTGGTTGTGAAATGGGCGTTAACATGGTTGCTGCTTCATTCATAAGAAAAGCAGAAGACGTTAAAGCTATAAGAGAAGTATTAGTTGCTAACGGTGGAGCTGATATACAAATATTCTCAAAAATCGAAAACCAAGAAGGTGTTGATAACATAGATGCTATCATCGAAGCTTCAGACGGTATCATGGTAGCTAGAGGAGACCTTGGTGTTGAAATACCAATGGAAGACGTTCCTTCAGTTCAAAAAATGATCATCGAAAAATGTAACAATGCTGGAAAACCAGTTATAACTGCTACTCAAATGTTAGACTCAATGATGAGAAACCCAAGACCAACAAGAGCTGAGGTTTCAGACGTAACTAACGCTATCTTAGATGGTACTGATGCTATCATGTTAAGTGGTGAGTCAGCTAACGGAAGCTGGCCAGTAGAAGCTGTTGAAACTATGGTTAAAATAGCTACTAAATCAGAAGAAATGTTAAGCTACGAATTAGCTTCATCAAAAGCTAAAAAACACATACCAGCTGTACCAGGAGTTATCTCAAGAGCTGCTTGTAACGCTGCACACGAGTTAAAATCAGCTGCTATAGTTTCATTAACTCAATCAGGAGCTACTGCTAAGAGAATATCTCAATGCAGACCAGATGCACCAATCGTTACTGTAACTCCAAATGAAAGAGTTGCTAAGAAAGTTGCTTTATGCTTCGGAGTTTACCCAGTTGTTGCTGAAAATGCTACAATGGAAAACGCTGTTGAAATAGCTAAAAATGCTGGATTCGTTAAAGCTAATGACACTGCTGTAGTTGTTGCAGGTGTACCAGCTAACGAAGGAAACACTAACATAGTAAAAGTTGAAGTTGTAAAATAATTTTATAACTGATTATAAAAATAGGTAGAGTATTCTACCTATTTTTTTTTATGAAAACATACCCTCATTATTTAAATATTTATGAGAGTGTGTTTTTGTTGTTTAATATAAAAATTTTTTGGTTTATATTTTTATTAATTAAAAATATAAATTTTGAAAGGTTATAAAGTTAGATAAAATATTCTAATCTTAAATGGGAAAATGAGTAGATTTTAAAGAGGATTAATTGTTAATAAATTGTTAATAAAAGATTAGAAGTTTAAAAATGTAAATATTTTAAAATAAAATAAAGATAAAAATAAATTATATTAAATAAAATCTATAAAAATATATAGTTAACAAAAAGTTAACAATATTTTTATGACAAGTAAAAGAAAATAGTGTATATTAGATAGTGCTTATGAAATAATATAAGTAGAATCAAATGGCAACTGATTCCAAGATGAAAAAGTACTTGATGACTGATACCATCGAGTGCTTCTTTTTTTTATTTAAAATTATTAGATTAATATAGTTTTATAGTATAAATTTAAGAAGAATACAAAAAATAACCTCAAATAATATTTTGAGGAGGGTTTTGAGTATGACAAGATTAGCATGTTCAGCTCATAATTGTGTTAACTATGTTAATGGAATGTGTTCAGCTTTGACTATTGAAGTTGATGGAGAGAGTGCAGAGAGTAAAGGGGAAACCTGTTGCAATACCTTTGCACCAAGAACCTTTGTAAATGCAATTAAAAGTGCATTTAATACTAATTATGTTGGAACAATAATGCAAGCACTAGATAGTCAGGAAGATGTAGATCATAAGATAAAATGTTATGCTATGAATTGTACATATAATGTTGGAATGACTTGTACTTCTACTGATATACAAGTTTTTGGACCAGAAGCTACAACATCTACTTCAACTGAATGTGAAACTTTTTATAAAAAATAATTATTAAAAGCTAGAACTAAAATATTAAATTTTAGGTTCTAGCTTTTTAATTATATGGTAAAATATATTCTTAAGAAATTAATATAAATTACTTCAAAATTATTTGTGCAATATAAGGGGGAGTAAAATGAATGAGTTAGGTAAGATAGCTGTAATTACTGGAGCAACTAGTGGAATAGGGAAGGAATATGCTTTTCAATTAGCTAAAAAAGGATATGATTTAATATTAGTAGGTAGAAGAGTTGAGAAAATTAAAGCTGTTTCAGAAGAAATAGAGAATAATTTTAAGGTTAAGACACATGTAGAAATTTTAGATTTAACTGATGATAATAAACTTGATGATTTTATAAAAAGATTAGAGAAAAAAGATAACATAGAATTTTTAGTGAATAATGCAGGATATGGAGCTGATGATTCCTTTACAAGGGATGAATATAGTAAGCAATATGATATGGCAAAGGTTCATATGCTAGTTACTATGAAGCTTTGTCATAGTTTAAGCAAGAAGATGAAAGAGAATAATAAGGGATACATAATAAATGTTAGCTCTATGGCTGGATTTAATGTATTTCCAAGTTCCGCAATGTATTGTTCTACAAAGGCTTTCTTAATAAGTTTTACTCAATGTTTAGCTATGGAACTTTTAGAGAATAATATAAAGGTTCAATGCCTTTGTCCTGGATTTACTAGAACAGACTTTCATAGCAAATTAAACATGGAAGAGAGTAAATTGCAAAATAAAGGCTTTGTAAGATGGATGAGTACAAGAGAAGTGGTGGAAATAAGCCTAAAAAATATAAATAAGAAATTAAATGTAATAGTTATTCCTGGATTTTGCAATAAATTTTTATATTTTGTCAGTAAGTTTACACCTAGATGGCTCTATTACAAGGTAGCTATAAAGGGATGGGAGTTAATGGACTAATATTATGTAGGACTTAGAGATAATAGTTTTACTATTAAAATTAAATCTAGTTTAAATTAATATTAGATATTAATTTATTTAGTATATCATTTCTTAAAAGAGTTAAGAAGAGTGTTTAATATAAAAAATTAAAGAGGTAAATTGGATTCATAAGTTTCAAGGAGGATTAAATGGAAAAGTTTCTGAAAAAACTACTAAGTAGAGCATTTATAGTTGGATTTCTTATATTCATACAGTTTGTTATACTTATGGGGGCAATATGGAAAGTAAGCGAAGATTTCATATATGTATATTTTCTGTTTATCTTTATTAGTATAGTAGTATTTATTTATATTGTTAGCAGAAAAGATAATCCATCCTATAAATTAGCATGGGCAGTTCCTGTATTATTAGTTCCTGTCTTTGGAGGATTATTTTATTTAATATTTGGGGGGAATAAGACAAGCAAAAAGTTTAGAAAACAAATAAAAGCTTCTTATGATGAAACGGCACATTTATTATATGATGATAGAACAGTTTTAGAGGAACTAGAAAACTTAGATAAAAGCATAGCTAATCAATCAAGGTACATAGCTGATTATTCTCAGTTTCCAGTATATAAAAATACTACAACTGAGTATTTATCTCCTGGAGAGGTATTTTTTGAAAGATTAAAGGAAGAGTTAAAAAAGGCAAAGCACTACATATTTATGGAATATTTCATAGTACATGAAGGAGTCATGTGGAACTCTATTTTAGAAATATTAGAGGAAAAGGTTAAAGAAGGGGTAGAGGTTAGATTCGTTTATGATGATATGGGATGCTTAGGCACTTTACCATATAAGTATAATGAAGTTTTAGAGGCTAAGGGAATTAAATGTATGGTGTTTAATCCTTTTGTCCCCCTTTTATCCTTAAGGATGAATAATCGTGATCATAGAAAAATAACTGTTATAGATGGACATACTGGATTTACTGGAGGAATAAACTTAGCTGATGAATACATAAATGAAATTGTTAGATTTGGACATTGGAAAGATGCCTCAATAATGTTAAAGGGGGATGCTGTTTGGAACTTAACAGTTATGTTTCTTCAAATATGGAATTTCTATAGTGAAAGAAAAGAGCAGTATGAAAAATATTACCCATATTTTCATCATGAAGATGAATTTGAAAGTGATGGATATGTTCAGCCCTATGGAGATAGTCCTTTAGATGATGAAATAGTAGGGGAAAATGTATATTTAAATATTATAAATAAGGCAAAGGACTATGTTTATATAAATACTCCATATCTTATTATTGATAATGAGCTTGTTACAGCACTTACTCTTGCTGCTAAAAGTGGAATAGATGTTAGAATAGTTACTCCTCATATTGAGGACAAATGGTATGCGCATATAGTTACAAGGGCCTATTATCCTCAGCTTATAGAATCAGGTGTTAAGATATATGAATATACTCAAGGATTTATTCACTCAAAGACCTTTGTCTCTGATGATGAAATAGGAATAGTAGGTACTATAAATATGGATTATAGAAGTTTATATCTTCATTTTGAATGTGGAGTTTGGCTATATAAAACTAAATCTGTAGGGCAGATAAAAGATGATTTCTTAAAAACTTTAGAAAAATGTCAAAGAATAACTTTAGAAGATTGTGCTAAGGTTAAAGTTCCTACTAGAATTTTAAGATCTATAATAAGAGTATTTGCTCCACTTATGTAATTAAAGTGGTAACAGTAATTAAAATAGTAATTAAAAAGTTTTAGAAGAAATTAAAGCTTATTTTCTTCATTTATGTAATTAAAATAGAAAAAAATTAAGTTGTAAAATTTTGATGAGAGATTTAATGAAATAATGCTTAAAATAATATAATTCAACATAAAAATTTTGAAAAGGAGGCTAAATTATAGCCTCCTTTTGGTGTTAGAGTTAAAATTTATTATTTTCTTTCGAAACTTCCACAATCAGTACATTCTGTAGAACAAGCCTCAGCAGTGTGCTTTACAACTTCGATTTTGTTTAGAGTACAATAATTGTCCTCATTACAATGGTACTTACATTCATTAACTGTACATCCGATACTTGAATTGTGTTTCATAATAAATTCCTCCTTAAATTAAGAACCTCTTTGTTGGAACTACCAACAGTATATATAATGTGTAAAAAGGAGTTTATTTATACTGGTAGTTTAATCTAATTTATATAGAGATAATTTCAAAAATGAAAGCATAAATTTTAATTTGATTAAAAATATTGAAAAATGAAGAAAAAATGGTATTATATTCTGGTTAGGGGTGATAAAATGAATATTAGATTAAAAAATGATATAGGAATGGTTAAGGAATGTAAAATTGGATTTAGTTGGACTACACTTTTCTTTAGCTTTTTTCCAGCTTTTATTAGAGGAGATTGGAAGTGGGGATTAATACAGTTAGTATTATCTATTTTTACTTATGGATTAAGTAGCTTAGTATTTTGTTTTATATATAATAAAATTTATATAAATGGTCTTTTACAACAAGGTTTTAAACCAGCAGCTGATATTGATAGAGATATATTAGTTAGTAAAGGATTCTTAGCAATGAATTAAAATAAAAAGCAAAGTCAAATTTTTGGCTTTGCTTTTTATTTTAATTATAAATGGTGTTATACTTAATATTATTTACTTTGGAGGAAGTTATGTTTAAAAATTTAACTTTTAATGAAAATGAGAAGAAGTATATACAAATAGCAAGGTATATTAGAGAGCTTATTAATAGGGGAGTTTTAATAGAAGGAAGTAAACTGCCTTCCTCAAGGGAGATTAGCAGTATTTTATCAATAGGAAGAAATACGGTTATGTCTGCTTATGAAATTTTAGAAAGTGAAGGCTTTGTTGAAACCATAAAAGGTAAGGGAACCTTTGTAAAAAAAGAATTTTCTAATGAAAAGTCTACTAAAGTTTCATCAATTAAAAAAGAAAACTCTGAAATTAAAGAGGATAATAAGTGGAATATTGATTGGAAGTATAAAACTAATGAATATGGAGTATTAGCTGAAAGTTTAGATATTATAAAAAGTGAAGAGAAGTGGGAAAAGGGAATGATTTCTTTTAAAAGTATAGCTCCTCCAGGAAATCTTTTTAATATTGAGGAGTTAAAGAGATCCTTTTCTAATAGAATTGCCTTAGAAAAACATAAAATAGTTAATTATGGATATGCTGTGGGATATAAACCTTTTATATATTATTTAAAGGATTATATGAAGGAAAAGGGCGCTTATTCAGAGGAAAAAGAAGTAATAGTAACTAATGGATTTACAGAGGGACTAGATATGATGCTTTCTGCATTTACAAAAGAGGGAGATTATATACTTTGTGAAAATCCAACCCATAACACAGCTTTAAAAATAATGAAAACTCACAAACTAAATATTATTGGAGTTAAAATGACCAAAGATGGCATGGACATAGAGGATTTAAATAAAAAAATTAAAAAATTTGGGGAAAAAATTAAATTTGCTTACTTAATTCCCTCATATCATAACCCAACAGGCGTTGTGGCATCTATTAAAAAGAGAGAAGAGGTCTATAATATTTTAAAAGATGCTGGTATTCCCATTATAGAAGATGGTTTTAATGAGGAGCTTTTATATGAAAGTTCTCCAACTATTCCTTTAGCATCCTTAGATAGAGAAAGCAATGGGGTAATATACATAGGAAGTTTTTCTAAAATATTATTTCCAGGTTTAAGAATAGGATGGGTATATGGAGATAAGAAAATAATAGGGATATTAGAAAGCGTAAAAAGATGTAGAAATATCCACACCTCCTTCTTAGATCAAGGAATTCTTTATGATTTCATGATAAGTGGGGCCTTTGAAAAGTATATTAAGAAAGTTAGAAAAGTTTATAAGGAAAAATATAAATTTACTAAGAGGGTAATAGAAAAATATATTAAAGAAGCAGAAATTTGGGGCGAAGGTGGACTCTATATGTTCTTAAAAATAAAAGGTGTTGATACAAGAGAGCTTTTAAAAAGGTGCTATGATAGGGGAGTTCTCTTTATGCCTGGAGATTTATTTTATATAGATAAGGACCTTTACTTAGAAAAAGAAAACAGAGTATTTTCTTTAGAGGAACATAATATTAAAGGGCGAGAGAAGAGAGATACCTTAAGGATTGGTTTTACAAGGCTTTCAGAGGAAGAGATAGAAAAGGGCATAAAGATAATTGGTGAGGAAGTTAAGAGTATTTTAACTTAATCTAGTAGAGAAAGCTTATTAATAGTGCGTTGTAAAAGGTAATTTCATATGATAAACTTTAAAAGTTAGTTATTAGTTAAGTTTATATAATAACTTAATATGATGATTTAGTTCGTTTTGTATTTTAGTGTAATTAACTAAAATAATAATTAGTAAAAATACTGAATTTAGGATAGTATTAAAAAATAGCTTTTATATTAAGAGGAAATTAAAGTGATTTGTTCTAATATAAATGAAATTTAGGTTTTTAAATAAACCATAGAGAATAGATGATTAAATATACATAAGGGAGTTTTAGTGGATGGTTGAAAAGAATAAAGAATATATTTTTGATATAATCTCTCAAGGATATGAGGGTGAAGGAATAGCTAAAATTGATAATAAATACCCAATTTTCATTGAGGGAGCTTTAAAGGGCGAAAAGGTTAAAGTAAGAATAGTTAAGGTTAATAAAAATTTTGCCTATGGAAAACTTATGGAAGTATTAGAAGCTTCAGAGGAAAGAGTTAATCCACCTTGTGCTATTTATAAAAGATGCGGTGGATGTAAACTTCAGCACGCTTCTTACAAGGCACAATTAGATTTTAAATGGGATAGAGTTAAGGACTGTGTTAGTAAGATTGGAAAGTTAGATCCTAGCATAGTTAAATATCCTTTAGGAATGGAGAATCCTTGGAGATATAGAAATAAGGTTCAGTTACCAATAGGATTAATTAATGGAGAGGTTAAAATAGGGTTCTTTGCTCCAAGAAGTCATGATATTATTGACATGGAATCTTGCTTAATTCAAGATGAAATAGGAGATAAGGTTGTTAAACTTACTAGAGAATGGATAGAGAAGTTTAATATAAGACCATATAATGTAGATGGTGAGTATGATGAAAAGGGAATAGTAAGACACATAATGATAAGAAGAGGTTTTACAACTAATGAGGTTATGGTTGTTTTAGTTACAAATGGAGAAAACCTTCCTCATAAAGAAGAGTTTGTAGACTTAATGGTTAAAAATATTCCTGGAATAAAGAGTATTATACAAAATATAAACTCAAAGAAAACTAATGTAATATTAGGCTTAGAAAGTAAAACTCTATGGGGAGAAGATACAATATCAGATTACATAGGAGACTTTAGATTCAATATATCTCCATTATCATTCTTCCAAGTAAATCCTATTCAAACAGAGGTTTTATATGGTAAGGCTTTAGAATATGCAAATCTTACAGGAAATGAAGAAGTATTTGATGCATATTGTGGAACAGGAACAATAACATTATTCCTATCACAAAGGGCTAAAAAGGTTTATGGAGTAGAAATAATTCCACAGGCCATAGATAATGCTTGGATAAATGCAAAGGAAAATAAAGTAGAGAATGTAGAATTCTTCGTTGGAGAATCAGAAGTGGTGATTCCAGACTTAATAAATAAGGGAGTAAAGGCTGACGTGGTAGTAGTAGATCCACCAAGAAAAGGGTGCGATAAAAAATTACTAGATTCCATAACAAATATAGATGCTAAAAAAATAGTATATGTAAGCTGTGATCCAAGCACCTTAGGAAGAGACTTACAAGTATTAGAAGAGAATGGCTATAAAACTTTAGAAGTTCAACCAGTGGATATGTTCCCTAATACCTCTCATGTAGAAAATGTAGCTAAGTTAATAAAAAAATAATTTGTAAAGTTTAAAATTATTAGTGTGACTGAGTTGTGACGGACTAATGACAGAGTTGAAACCAAAGCTTTTTTAGTGATATCAAGGGGTGTGCTAGAATTGACGGACTTTTTTTACTCTTTATATATAGGGAATTAAAAAAATAGTATAAAAAATGAAATTTATTTAATTGTATATATAGTGAGTAGAAAATATATAAAGTCCGTCAAGGTTCGTCGCAAGTCAGTGATACCAATGGTTTTGAAGTTGACGGATTTTTTTAAAACCAGTCACAAAACTGCTTGCATTTACAAAAAGTCAAAAAACTTAATAAAAAATCAAAAAAATAGTACCCTCTAAAGGCAGAAAAAAGAGCCTTTGGAGGGTTTTTATTTTAGAAGATATAAGGGTTAGACAGAGAAAAGAAAGGAGAAAAAGTAAGACAATTACGGAAATCTCTAAAAGTCGAAAAAGAAAAAGAGTAATGAAAACCACGAGAAAAAGGGGAGAAAATTAGTTCGATAATTTGGGGAGTGTACCAAGACAAGCGAGTTTGAGGGGGATGTTTTGGTGTGACTTTTTGGGGGGAGTACATAGTAAGGAGCAATTTTTATAGAAAAATTACGATGAAAAAAATAAATTTACTTTAAAGGTAGTTTTTTATGTCTAGAAAAAATAGAAATTATTCAATTGAAATAAAATTAAAGGCTGTAAAAATATATTTAGAAGAAAGTTTATCAAGTTAAAAAATAGTTAAATTACTTGATTTAAGTATTAAAAATAGAGTGCTTTTATGGTAAAAATGTTATGAAGAGTTTGCTATGGAGGGATTTTAGGAAAGACGTGGAAGCGTTAAAAGTATACTACGTGGAAGATAGAAGAAAGACTTCAATAGTATAGAAAAAGAAATGGAAAAGTTAAAAGCAGGTTTAATATAGTGGTTAAGAAAAGAAGTTTAGAGTTATTATAAGTAAATGACAGTAAGGGAAAAAAATAGTATACTTAATTAAATTGGTTACTTAAAATTATTAAATTGTATGGAGGGTAAAATATGAGTAATTTAGATTGTTTTTTAAGCTTATTAATTGGAAATTTTGATAACTCTGAACAATTCAAGGATCTTGAAAATAATGGAGTTAAGGATTTTCCGTTTGCAGAACATGTTAATACAGTTTGTAATAATAAGATAAAAAATTTGCCGCAAAATTTTAAAGGGAAATTTCTTTTAGAAGAAAGCTATTATACTTCTAATGGTAAAACACATGCATCACCACATCTATTTTTGTTTACAGAAGAAACAAAAGGAATAAAGCTTACTTCTTATGAAATTCCAGAAGGTTATGATAAAAAATCTTTTAATTATGAAAATATGAATTTAGTAGATTATTCAGATCTTAAAATATCTGAAAAATTTACTCCTGCTTTTTATGTGTTTAAAGAAAATTTCTGGGAAGGTGGAAGTGTTAGCAACTTCTCTCCTATTATGAAATTTACTTTATTTGAACGTTTTTCAGAAAGACAATTAGAGGTATCTGAAACTATAGAGGTCAATGGAAAAAGAACATTTGGATATGATAACCCTATTATTTATAAAAGAATAAACAAATAAAAAACTACTTAATGTTACTATATCTTATTATTTAAGGGATTAGCCCTATATAATAAATAATTCATTCTGTGAGAGTAGCTAAAATTTAAACTGTCCAACATTTGGTGAGAGTTTAATTTAGCTACTATTTTTTTTATAATATACTAACTAGTCTATACCTTCATAATACATTCTGTAGATATTCTACCATAGCCCATTAATATAAATTTTATTAATATTTAACTTATATACACATTTAAATAGAAAGTATTTTTTTATAAGTTAAGTATATTTAATATTTTGTTAAATATTAATGTATCGATTGAAAATGTTATCATAAGATGTTACTATTTTATTGAATTCGACAACCATATTGTTACTTTTAAGGGAGTATATTAAAGAAGTAGCATAAATTTATAATGTTTGTTTGATATTACTTTTTAAGGGGGATTTTAAAATGCAATTTAATTTAAAAAGAAAGGTTTTAATTACAACAGCATTAACGACAACCTTATTAACTGGGGTTTGTAATTTAAATGCATATGGAAGCGTAAAAAATACTTCTGTAAATGATTTTAGGAATGTTTTAAACGTTCAAGGAAATCCACAGGTAAACTTAAATGATTCCTATTCAACTAATGTATCTAATCCATTTTCGGATATGGGAGCATGGCATGCATATTATTTACCTGAAAAAGGAGCTACAAATTTATACGGTGGATTTGCAGGGCCGTTAATTGTAGGGGAAGAGTATCCAATTAACTTATCAGATACTATAAGCAAAATAACTTTAACTAATAGTGATACTGGAGAAGTATATGATTTATCAAAAGCCAAAAATATAATGTTTGATTTTTATCCAGGTAAATTAGTTCAAACATATGAATTAGATGATTTTAATTTGAAATTAGAACTTATTTTTGCAACTAATAGAAGTGCATTAATTAAAACAGAAATTGAAAATAAAAAAAATACTGATTTAAATTTAAATCTAGAGTGGTCAGGAAATATATTTAATAAATCACCATATACTATAAGTGTTAATGAAAATGGAGAAAAAAATTACGATTTAGGTCAGACATTAGAAGCAACCAAAAATGGTGTACAAGTTAATTTTTCTAACATAAGATCTACATGGTCATTTTTTTCTACAGATCAAACAAAGTTTAATGTTGAGTATGATGGAAATACTAGTACATCTATAAATGGAAATACATATGTAACTAAGCTTGATAACGTTGTAAATATTAAACCTGAAAATACATTTAAAACTTTTTCTACTCAAAGTTATACGTTTACAACGGAAGAATTTAATAATGAACAAGTTAAAATAAATGATTTACTTGAAAATGGTGATACATATTTTAATGATAATACTAATCGTTGGCAAAATTATTTAAATAAAGCTTTTTCAAATACAGAAAAAGATAGTGATCCACATTATAAAGATGCTGCTGTAAAATCAATAATTACTTTAACTACTAACTGGAGAAGCGCAGCAGGAGCTATTAAACATGATGGAATAGTACCATCTTTATCATATAAATGGTTTGTAGGAATGTGGGCTTGGGATTCATGGAAACAAGCTGTTGCAACTGCAAACTTTGATGGAGAACTAGCTAAAAATAATATTAGAGCTTTATTTGACTATCAGATAAAAGGTGATGATTCAGTTAGACCATATGATAAAGGTACAATAATAGATGCAATATTTTATAATAAGGATGAGCAAAGAGGAGGAGAAGGTGGAAACTGGAATGAAAGAAATTCTAAACCACCACTAGCAGCTTGGGCAGTATGGAATGTTTATAAAGAAACTAATGATATAGAATTTTTAAAAGAAATGTATCCTAAATTAGTTGATTACCATAATTGGTGGTATACAAATAGGGATCATGATAAAAATGGAATAGCTGAGTATGGTGGTATGGTGCATCCTGCTAATAATAGTGAAGATGAAATAATATTAGCAGCAGCATGGGAGAGTGGTATGGATAATGCTACTAGGTTTGATAAAGAAGGATTTGGTTCAGATGATGCTGGAGTTCATGTTTTTGAAAACAAAGATAATAATGGAAATACAGTAGGATACTCAATAAACCAAGAATCAGTTGATTTAAACTCTTATTTATATGCAGAAAAAGGATTCTTAAAATCAATGGCTGATATTTTAGGAAAAATAGAAGATTCTCAAAAATATGAAATAGAAGCTAAAAATGTAGGAGAGTATATTAGAAATAATATGTTTGATAAAGAAACTGGTTTTTTCTATGATTTACAAATAAATGAGGATGGAAGTGAAAAAAAATTATTAGTTAATAGAGGAAAAGGAACTGAAGGTTGGATGCCACTTTGGGCTAAAGTTGCAACTCAAGATGAAGGTGAATTAGTTAAAGAAAATATTATGGATCCTAGTAAATTTAATACTTATATGCCTTTACCTACAGCATCAAAAGATAATCCTAAATTTAATCCTAATAAATATTGGCGTGGACCAGTTTGGATGGATCAAGCTTTATATGGTATAGAATCACTTCAAAATTATGGTTTTAAGGATGAAGCTAAAACTTTAACTAAAAAATTATTTGATAATGCAGAAGGATTAATAGGAGATGGGCCTATTAGGGAAAATTATAACCCTGAAACAGGACAAGGCCTACATACTAAAAACTTTAGCTGGTCAGCTTCAGCATATTATTTATTATATAAAAATGTATTAACTTCTAATAATACAACTTGTCAAGAAAGTTTACCAATTTTAGAAAGTGATAATATAACTCCGCCAGAAGATGATTTTCAAAAGCCAACACCACCAGTAATCGAGGAGGAAAAACCAGAAACACCTCCTGCGAATGATTCTTCAGAACAAGAAAAACCTGTTGTAAAGCCAGAAGAAAACAATGATAATATAAATTCATTACCTAATACAGGAAATATGTTTGGTAATACTTCTTTATTGATTGGAGCCTTTAGTATGCTTGGAGCGGGAATATATTTCTTAAAAAAAAGAAACTAATACATTAATATAAATAAATCATATTATTGATTGATAAAAAATGGTAGTCCATATATAATCAATAAAAGATTTTAAAATATTAAGTTATTAAAAGCTAAGCTTTTCTATTTATAAATTTAAAGTGCCTATAAGAACATATAGTTTTTATAGGCACTTTTATCATAAAATTAATTATTATTAATACTAATTAATTTTTATAGAATTTAAGTGATTAAGTTAATAATATTTCTGCTATTCTAGCTCCAGCAGAAATACCTAACATTGTTAATGTAATAGCAAATGAAACAGTCATGATATTCACCTCACTTTTAAATTAAATTTTTATGATTATATTTTTAGCATTAATATCTATAATATACATACTTTTTTATTGTAAAATTTTCTAAAAAGCATATATTTCATAATGTGTTGTAAAGTAATAAGATAATTTGTGATTATGAGAGATAATAATAACCATTTTATAAAAAATATAAAGTTAATGGTATAATTTATTAATAGAAATCAAAAGGGGGAGATTCTTTTGGCTCAGCAATATACTAAAAAAATGATTCGTAGCGTATTTATAGAGTTATTAAATGAAAGAGCATTAAATAAGATTACTGTAAAAGATATAGCATTAGCTTGTGGAATTAATAGAAATACTTTCTACTATTATTATTCAGATATTTATGAGCTTTTATCTGAACTTTTTCAAACTGAGCTTCAAAATGTTATAGATGAATATAATGACACTATGTCCTGGGAGGAAAGCTTTGTATTAGCAACAAGGTTTGCCTTAGGAAATAAGAAGGTAATTTATCATGTATATAATTCAATGCAGAGGGAAGAATTATTCAATTATATTTATAATGTTTCAGGAAACATGATGGAGAGGTATGTTAAGAAGTTAAGTCAGGGTATTAATGCATCTGAATATGATATAAAATTAATAGCAACATTCTATCAATGTGCACTTACAGAAATGGTAATTCAATGGATTTCCTCTGGAATGAAAGAAGAGCCAGATGCCACCATAAGAAGAATAGGTGAATTATTTGATGGAAATATAAAATTATCACTTCAACGTAGCGAAAAGCTCAACAAAATTTAGCAAAGGCAAGCATAGAAAATTAATAAATTAAGTATTAAATCCCTTAATAGTTAAAATAAATGAAATCACAAATAATCGCAGAGAAAACCTAGAAATAGCTAAAAATATTTAAACTAGATTATAAAATATTTATAAATTTAGGCACAGAGTGAGATATGCCTAATTTTTAGTCAAATGTGTTTAAGTGTTTGAACTTTGAACACTCCCCTTATTTATCTAATGAAATATATGGTAAAAGGTTATATTATAGATTTAAAGGAAGTTAGAGTTATTTTTAAAACTTACACTTAGTAAATAAAATCTTATACTTATAAGATTATGACTTATTAATAAAGGATTGATTTAAAAAGGGCTAAGATTTATTTTGAAAACTTATAGCTAGTTTTAAGAAAGAAGGGGATTTTATGAAACTTAAAACACATGATGACAGACTTACTTTAACAAATGGAAGCTATCATGCATTAGTACACGCTAGAAAACCTAAAGGAATTGAAAATAAAAGTGCATATTTAATTGGTACTGGAATAGGTGCGTTAGCAGCAGGATGTTTTTTAATTAGAGATGCACATATGGATGGTAGCAAAATAACATTTTTTGAACAATTAGATCTTCCAGGAGGCTCTTTAGATGGAGAAGTACTTCAAAATCTAGGTTATGTAGCTCGTGGTGGACGTGAAATGGGACATCACTTTGAAGTTTTATGGGATTTATTTAGTTCACTTCCATCTACTGAAGATCCAAATATGACAGTATTAGATCATTTTTTCTATACAAATTATGATGATCCAAACTATAGCAATTGCCGTATAACTCATAAAAATGGAGAAAGATATGACAACGCTAAATTTAATTTAGGACAAGATTTAGCTAAGGAATTAGCAGAATTTGTTCTTATATCAGATGAAGAACTTCAAGACAAAGCAATCGATGAAATATTCTCTGAAGAGCTTTTAAATACAGACTTTTGGACATTATGGAGAACTATGTTTGCCTTTGAAAACTGGCATAGTGCTTTAGAAATGAAATTATATATGAATAGATTTATACACCACGTTGGTGGATTACCAACACTTTCAGCTCTGCAATTCTCAAGACATGATCAATATACATCTTTTGTAAAACCAATGGTTAAATTCTTAAAAGAAAATGGGGCTAGGTTTGAATATGGAGTACATGTTGAAAATGTAGAATTTGACATAAGCGATGATAAAAAGGTGGCTAAAAAAATAGTTGCTAAGGATAAAAACGGAAAAGATATTTCTGTAAACTTAAGTGAAAATGATTTAGTATTCATAACTAATGGTTCTATGACAGAAGGTTCAGGATATGGTGATGATAATACTCCTGCTCCATTTAATAAAGAACCACAAGGATGCTGGGAGTTATGGAGAAATATTGCTAAACAATCAGATGAATTTGGACATCCAGATAAATTCTGTACTGACACTGAAAAATCAAACTGGGAATCTTGTACAGTAACTTGTCATGATGAACGTGTACCAAAATACATTGAAAAAATAACTAAACGTTCACCATATGGAGGAAAAACTGTAACAGGAGGAATAGTTACAGCTGTGGATTCTTCATGGCTAATGAGTTGGACTATAAATCGTCAAGAACAATATTATGGTCAACCAGAAAAAGACGTAGTAGTTTGGGTATATGGACTATTCTCAGATGTTGATGGTGATTATATTAAGAAACCTATGAGAGATTGTACTGGTAAGGAAATTACAAAGGAATGGTTATTCCATATAGGCGTTCCAGTTGATGAAATTGAAGAACTTGCTGAGTCTTGTACAGCAATTCCTGTAATGATGCCATTTATAACTTCACAATTTATGCCTCGTGAATTTGGAGACAGACCTTATGTTGTTCCTAAGAATGCAGTTAACTTTGCTTTCCTTGGACAATTTGCAGAAACTTTAGATGATCCAGGAAGAGATACAGTATTTACTATTGAATACTCAGGACGTACAGCTATGGAAGCAGTATATGTATTAACTGGAGTTGAAAAGGGAGTACCTGAGGTATATGCATCAAGATATGATATTCGTTACTTATTAAATGCTGGAGTATGCTTATTAGATGGTGAAAAACCAAAAGTTCATATACCATTTTTATTAAAGAGAAAGTTAATGAAGCAAATATCAGGAACTGACATAGAAAAATTATTAAAAGAATATGGAATTATCTAAGTAAAAAAGTGCTTATGATTAAAAGAATAATAATCTTAGATTAAAATAAAAATATAATAAGTATATTTAATAGACCATGATAAATAGCAACCTTTTAAAAATTGGGGGCAGTTATTATGGTCTATTTTTTATTTTGGTATTTAAAATATTTTTAAAATATAAATCAATATGGATAAAATTTAAAATATTATACTATAAATATTAAAAATATATTTTTAGTATAATAATATTTAATAGAACTTATAAATTGAAGATTAAATATATTAATTAAAGAATATGAGCAAAATTAACATATAAATAACTAAAAATACACTTATGAGAAAGAGTTACTTTTGGTATAATTAATAATTACATTATAAAAAATTTTGAGAAAGGGAGGGGTATATAGCAATGAAACTAATACTAAAATATTTAAAGAACTACAAATCAATTTTTATCTTAAATTTTATATCAGTATTTGGGTTTGCTTTAGTTGAGCTTGGAATTCCAACTATTATGGCAAAAGTTATAGATATTGGAATAATAAATAATGATATTTCTTATATCAAAAAAATGGGCCTAGTAATAGTGGTTATTTCTATAGTTGGTGTTATGGGAACAATATTACTTGGATATTGTTCATCTAAGATTTCAACTGGAATAACTAAGGATATTAGAAATGATATATTTAAAAAAGCTCAAGAGTTTTCCCATACAGAGTATGATGAGTTTGGAGTTTCTTCTATGATAACAAGAACTACAAATGATCCTTTTGTTATTTTACAATTTACAAACACACTTCTAAAAATGGCTTTAATAACACCAGTTATGTTTACTATAAGTTTAGTAATGATACTTAAAACAAGCCTTTCCTTATCTTTAGTTTTAGCAGTGGTAATTCCTATAATAATTTTAGGGGTTATATTAATAGCTAAAACTTCTGAACCTTTATCAGAAAAGTTACAAAAAAGGTTAGATAAGTTAAATAGAATATCTAGAGAAAATTTAACTGGTATAAGGGTAATAAGAGCCTTTGGAAATGAAAAGTATGAGGAGAAGAGATTTGATGAAACAAATGAATCCTATGCAGAGGTGGCTAAAAAGTTAAATAAACTTATGGCAATATCTCAACCACTTTTCTTTTTCTTACTTAATATCGCTATTATATTTATCTTTTGGATATCTAGTAAGATGATAAATGTAGGAACACTTCAAGTTGGTCAATTAGTTGCCTTTATTGAATATCTATTCCATGCAATGTTTTCAATAATGCTATTTTCTATGGTTTTTGTAATGTATCCAAAAGCACAGGTTTCTGCTAATAGAATTATGGAAGTTTTAAATACAGAACCAATAATAAAAAGTCCTAAAAATGGAATAAAGGATACAGAAAACAAGGGAACAATAGAGTTTGAAAATGTATCTTTTACTTATCCAAATGGAGAGGAGCCTGTAATTAAAGATGTATCCTTTAGTGGTAAAAAGGGAGAAGTTATTGCCTTTATAGGAAGTACAGGTAGTGGTAAGAGTACACTTATAAACTTAATTCCAAGGTTTTATGATGTTACTAAGGGAAGTATAAAAATAGATGGAGTAGATGTAAGAGATTATGATTTAAAATATCTACGTAAAAAAATAGGTTTCATTCCTCAAAAGACTCTTTTATTTACTGGTAGCATAGCAAATAATATAAAATTTGGTAAGAAAGATGCAGAGTATAAAGAGGTTGAGGATTCAGCTAAAATTGCACAGGCCTATGAATTTATTTCAAATAAGCCTAATAAATTTGATGAGTTAATAACAGAGGGTGGTTCTAACGTATCTGGTGGACAAAAGCAAAGACTTTCCATAGCTAGGGCAATTGTTAGAAAGCCTGATATATACATTTTTGATGATAGTTTCTCAGCTTTAGACTTCAAAACAGATGCAATCTTAAGAAAAGAACTTAGATCTGAAACAAAGGATGCCATTGTATTAATAGTGGCTCAAAGAATAGGTTCTATAATGGATGCAGATAAGATTATAGTTCTAAATGAAGGGGAAGTAGTTGGAATAGGAACTCACAAGGAATTAATAAAAAATTGCCCTATTTATCATGAAATAGCAACATCACAACTTACAGAGGAGGAGTTAGCAAATGAATAAATTTAAATCAGTAGTAAAAAAGATTTCTCCTTTTGTTGGTAAGTATAAGTGGGCTTTTTTAGGAGCTATTTTATTTATAATTTCAGCAGCTGTTTTCACTGCCATAGCACCAAGAACAGAAGGATTAATAATAACTCAATTAACTAAGGATTTTGAGGGAATTATAAGAGGAGTTTCTGGAGCTTCAGTTAACTTTAATTATATTTTTAAGGTATTAATCTTATTATTCTTAGTTTATGCAGGTGGTACAGGATCAACTCTTATAGCAAGTTTCTTATTAACTAATGCAATTCAAAATACCATGAAAAATATTAGAAATGAAGTTGAGAAAAAAATAAATAGACTTCCAATAAGATATTTTGATGGTAATAGTTATGGAGATGTATTAAGTAGAATCACTAATGATGTAGATACAATCTCTAATGCATTGCAGCAAAGTTTTGTACAGGTAATAAATGCATTTTTATCTGTAGGATTAGCTTTGATAATGATGTATTCCATAAATATTAAGCTAGCATTGATTGCAACCTTAATAATACCTTTAAGTATTTTAATTACAAAGATAATAGTTTCTAAATCTCAGAAATTATTTAATAGCCAACAAAAGGCCTTAGGAAATCTTAATGGAAAAGTACAAGAAATGTACACAGGCTTTAATGAATTAAAGTTATATGGAAAAGAAGATGATGCCTTAAATGAATTTGTAAAGGTAAATGAAGAGTTAAGAGAAACAGGTTTTAAAGCTCAATTTATATCAGGTATAATGTCACCTTTAATAAGTCTTGTTACTTATTTAGGAATAGCTGTGGTAGGAGTAGTAGGTTCTATAATAGCTATAGGTGGTGGAATTACCGTTGGTAATCTTCAAGCATTTATACGTTATATTTGGCAAATAAATCAGCCTTTATCTCAAGTAACTCAATTATCATCAGCAATACAATCAGCAGTGGCTGCTGCTAATAGGGTTTTTGAATTCTTAGAGGAAGAAGAAGAGGTTAAAGATACTAATAATGCTATAAAAATTGAGAAGCCAAAGGGAGATGTAACCTTTGACCATGTTAAATTTGGATATAAGGAAGATAAGCCACTTATAAAAGATTTAAGCGTAGATGTCAAAAGTGGTCAAATGGTTGCTATTGTTGGAAAAACTGGAGCAGGTAAAACTACTCTTATTAATCTTTTAATGAGATTTTACGATGTTCAAGGAGGTTCAATTAAAATAGACGGTGTTGATATTAGAGATATGAAACGTGAAGATTTAAGAGCTATGTTTGGTATGGTTCTTCAAGACACTTGGCTATTTAATGGAACTATTTATGATAATATTAGGTATGGTAGATTTGATGCCACTAAAGAAGAAATAATAGAGGCAGCAAAGGTTGCAAATGTTCATCATTTTATAAAAACATTACCAGGTGGATATAATATGTTATTAAATGAAGAGGCTTCAAATGTATCTCAGGGAGAAAAGCAACTTTTAACCATAGCTAGAGCAATTTTAAAAAATCCAGCTATATTAATACTAGATGAGGCTACAAGTTCAGTTGATACTAGATTAGAATTATTACTTCAAAAGGCCATGAGAAATATAATGAAGGATAGAACTAGTTTTGTTATAGCTCACAGGCTTTCAACTATAAGAAGTGCAGATTTAATATTAGTAATGAATGATGGTAATATAATTGAACAGGGAACTCATGAAGAGTTAATGAAGCAAGGTGGTTATTACGAAAGTCTTTATAATAGTCAATTTGCTAGTAAAGAAGTAAATTAAATAAACTTTAAATATTAGGATATATTTTAGGGGAATATGGATTCCTTGATATATATTTAACACTATAGAAAAAGCAATCTAAATTAGTTTAGATTGCTTTTTCCTATTAATCCTTTTAATAAATTACCATGTTTTATTTCATCCTTAGCTATTTCTTTAAGTCTAGGGAATTCTTCTCCAAGTTTTTCATATACTGGGCCACCATTAATTTCAGCATTTATAAGCATTTCAAAAACTTTATCTTTACCTAAGTTTTTATAAGCAGCTTCTATTTCTTCAGATGATTTATTGCAAGGTTTTAAAATCTCTTTTGAATATTCTCTTATTATTGAGGCATGTCTTCCTTCATCTGCTGCTATGCTTAATAAAACATTTTTTTCTTCTTCAGAGCTAGAGAGTTCAGCAAGTTTTCTATAAACAAGAACTGCATCTAATTCTCCTTGTTGTAATTTTAATAACACTTCATTTCCATTTTGTTTCATAATAAAACCCTCCTAAATTCATTTTATTAAATTTAATTGTATAAAATTAAATTTAATAATTTTATTTTAAAGCTTTTATAACAATATGTCAAATTTTTTTAGTAATTAAATATTATTAGTGAAATTATATTTGAAAAATAAGGACAATTAAAGAGAATTATAAATATTATATATTGATATAGGTAACAAAAGTTAAATTAAGTTTAAGAGGTATAGTTATTATGGAGAATATAATAAATTATATAAAGTGGGGGATTGTATCCTTAGGAACTTTATTCACTTGGATATTTGGTGCATGGGATATTCCACTAATAACTTTATTAGTATTTATTTTTTTAGATTATTTAACTGGGGTAATTAAGGGGTGTAAAAGTAAGGAATTATGTTCGAATATAGGATTAAGGGGAATAGCTAAAAAAGGTCTTATATTAGTTGTTCTTTTAGTTGCTGTTATGCTAGATAGGTTATTAGGCAATGGAACTTGGATGTTTAGAACAATGATAGCTTATTTCTATATAACAAATGAAGGTATAAGTATATTAGAAAATTGCTCAGCCTTAGGAGTACCTATACCTGAAAAATTAAAACAAGCTCTTAAACAGTTAAATAATAAAAAATAATATTAAATAAAATATTTTTTATAAGCTGTATAAAAACTTAAGTATAAAACTTATAAATAAATTTTTAGAATTACTAAATTTTATTAAGAATTTATAAAAGTAGTTTCTTTATATTATTTATAAGTTTTAGGAATTAGTTATTTTATACAGCTTATTTTAAACCTATTTGCCAGTTAATCTACTTTCGAATTTTTGTAAGGAATCATTATTACTAACATAAATTCTATCCATGTTAAAATTATTGTCTTTTCTGTCAGTAAAGTTTCCATTTAAATTAAAACCTAATTTATATCCAGCTTTTTCTGCTGCAACTCTAGTACTAGAGTTATATCTTCCAAAAGGATAAGCAACAAAATCTACAGGTTTTCCAATGATTTTTTCTAAAGCTACTTTAGAATCTTTTAAAGTTTCAAGTTGTTTAGCTTCATCTAATGTAGATAAGTCATCATGTTTAAAAGTATGGCTTTCTATTTCTATACCGTTATTAGACATTTCTTTTAATTGATCAGCAGTCATATAATCCTGTGCTCCAACATAATTTGAAATCACAAATATTGTAGCAGGAAATTTGAATTCTTTTAGTAAAGGATAAGCATATTCATAGTTTCCTTTATATCCATCATCAAGAGTTATAACAACAGATTTTTCAGGAATAGGTTTATTATTTCTTAGATAATCATAAAGTTCATCTAAAGTTATAGGTGTATAATTATTATCCTTTAAATATTGAAGTTGTTCTTTGAATTTTTCAGGGTTTACTAAAAGTTCATTATTATTTGGATTGTTTGGAGTTACATCATGGTAACATAAAACAGGAATATTCATATCTTCAGAAGTAGTTTTTAACCCTTCAAATCTATTCTTAGTAGCTTCAGCATTTGAATTTGATTTTTCACTAGTATTATCTGTAGGATTTTCATTATTGCTAGAAGCTTCATCTTTTTGAGTATTATTTTCTAAATTAGCTTTTTCATTTTCTACATTGCTTTTATTACCTTTCATGTCACAAGCAATGAAAGATGAACTTATAATTAGTGCAGAAACTAGAGCTATTAGAAATCCTTTGTGTTTTATTTTTTTCATCTTTTAAATCTCCTTACTAATAAATTTTGTTTACAATAATTTAGTATATCATAAAAAAAGTAAAATTTAGGTTACTTTATTATTACGATGAATTTTAGAATTTATTTGCATATTAATAGAAATTTATAAATAAATAATGATTAAAAGCTTTTAATCATTATTTGTTTACCATACAAAAAGTAATAATAAATAGATAATGATAAATTTATTATTGTTGAATTTAATCTTGAATTAAAATTAAATTTTGATAATATAGTTAAAATTTATTCTAAAATATAAAAAATATTAAAAAATAGAAATTAAACCTAATTTCGACATTTTTTTTATTAAGTATATGTTAAAATTTATATTGTAATATTAATATTATTAATAAAAAATTTATAATAAAGAAGTTTTTTTTATGAAAAAGAAAATAGCAATTATGATGATGAGTGCTTTAGTAATGACTGTAGGTTTAGCCACTAAAGCACAAGCTAAAGATTTTGGTATGAGTTTAGCACCAAGTAATTCATGGCGTTATTTAACTAATGCTGAAGATTGCAGAGATACTAAAGACGGAAACAAGCCTTATGGTTATATAAATTTAAACAGAATACAAGATGCTACTTCATATTATATTAAAGCAAAAGCTGTAAATTCTGATGGTGAAGATAGATCAGAACCAGCTACTGTTAAACAATATGACCATGCCCATATATTAGAACATCATATGATTAAAGGACATTACTATTATTTAGATTTGAAGAACTTAAATTATACGTCAAATTACGTTTGGACAAGTGGTCAATTTGGTTGGTATTAATTCGACAAAATAACTTTTAAGGAACTCTTTTGAAAAATAACTAATTCTTGCAATATATATTTTCAGAAGAGTTTTTTAGTTTAATTTTATATTAGGGGAAAGAAAAATATTATGTTTAGACAAGAGTTTAAAAAAGCTTTTTTTAATAAAAAAATTATATTTTTAATAATTTTATCTATTTTATTATTATTATTTTCAGCATACAAAGACTTAAAGGATTATATATTTTTGGATTATAATGCTCCTGATATTCGGACATTTGAAGATTTACAATCAATAAAACAAATGGTATATAACACCTTAAATAAATATAATATATGGACATCTTCAATGTCTATATATTCATTATTTATGCCATTTTTAGTAACTTTATGTTATGCCACTTCATACTTTGATGATATTAGTAGTAAGTTTATACAATTTATTGATTTTAGAATAAATCATAAAAAATATGTATTTATAAAGTATATGGTAAATGGTATTATGGGAGGCTTATCATTAGTTATCCCACCTTTAATTTATTTTATTCTTTTATGTATATTTGGACATGGGGATATTTATACTGCATCCGCTGCTATTGGAGGATTATTTGATGATATTTTACATAGTAATCCATTAGTATATTTATGTATATATTTTACTATACAATTCTTGTTTGGATTTACTTACTCGACTATTGCATTATCAATATCAACATTAATAAAGAATAAGATTGCAATAATTTTAAGTCCAGTAGTATATTTTTTTATTATGACTTTCGTTACTGAAAATTTAAATCTTAGATTTATGATGCCATCAAATGTAACACAATTTTGGGCAATTGCAGGAGGAATAACTAGAGGTTCTATATTTTTTCAGTTAATAATAACTACTATAGTATTTTCTTTAATATTCTTTACTTTTTCTAGGAAGGAATGTATCTATGAATAAACTAAAGAAATTAAAAAGCAAAATTAAATAGCTTAATTGTAAAATGAAATTGAACTAAATAAAAAATCCATGGTGGATTAACCTG
>OCPT01000121.1_pt1 | contig 66832 bp, 72 predicted proteins | sample 1538741 | NCBI WGS metagenome assembly OCPT01 (sample SAMN04571723, study PRJEB22368) | human gut metagenome | biome: human gut; material: stool | host: Homo sapiens | place: Luxembourg | collected 2012-12-06 | reverse complement strand
AGAAGTCGACAAAATAGGCATTGTTTTCTAAAAACTCCTTCATAATTTTGTCTTTTGATTTATTCATGTGATTTCATCACCCCTATCTCATATACGAAATAAATTGATGCTTTTCCAAAAAAGATGCATATTTTGATAATTTCACATAATTCAATCGGATTTCACAAGATTTACCAAAGTTATACTAAAATTATGACAACATGGAATGTTATTCTATAAGTGCCTTAAAGATAAGGCAATGAATATAGAAATAAACCAATATTCATATCTCTCTCCTAAAAATAATACTAAACAAAAAGAAACCATTCTAGACGCCAACACTAGAATGGTTTTCTTATTATCCTTCATATTCTGTTGTATATTCATTGTCTATCGCAAACGAATGATCCATAGGACCTGAGCCTTTGCCCAAATCAAGCATTGCTCCTAATGCCCCAGAAATATATTCTTTTGTTCGTTTTACCGAAGTATCCAAATCATATCCCTTCGCAAGATTTGATGCTATTGCGCTCGACAAAGTACAGCCCGTCCCATGTGTATTTGAATTATTGATACGTTTCCCTTTAAACCAAGCATATGAATTGTTTCTATACAATAAATCATTCGCATCATTGATTTGATGACCACCCTTAACTAAAGTAGCACACCCAAAATTTTCACTGATTTTTTTAGCCGCTTCAACCATACTAGCCTCATCCGTAATTTCCATTTCAGAAAGCACTTCTGCTTCCAGAATATTTGGAGTAATCAAAGTAGCTAAAGGCAACAATTCTTTTTTCAATGTTTCAATCGCATCCTCACTATTCAATCTAGCACCACTTGTCGCAACCATCACAGGATCAACGACAATATTTTCTGCCTTATATTCCTTAAGTTTCTTTGCGATCATTTCAATCAAACCAGAACTTGATACCATTCCAATCTTTTCCGCATCCGGATAAATATCTGTAAATACTGCATCTAGTTATTCACCTAAAAATTCAGGTGTTACATCCATAATACCCGTTACTCCCAATGTGTTTTGCGCTGTTAATGCCGTGATTGCACTTGTTGCGAACACATGGTTAGCACACATGGTTTTGATATCTGCCTAAATGCCTGCTCCTCCACTCGAATCACTTCCCGCAATCGTTAATGCACTTTTCATTTAAATCTCTCCAATCTTTTATTTTAATCACTTTAAATCCGACTTTTCTCGCCACATCTATACAATAATCTGCATCCTCAAACACCACTATATCTTCTGGTCTTTGTTTTAAAACTTGTGCACAAGCTAAATAAAAATCTGGATCATTCTTTGACTTATTCACCTTTGAACAAGTTATAATATCTTCAAAATAATTCAATACAGCCAGTCTATTCAGCGCAATTTTTACAAGCTCTTCATCACAACTTGTACCAATCACATTAATCGAATCATAATGTGAAATAAACTCTTTAAACCCAGGCATAAGGTTCACTTCATACTCATAAAAATCTGATATAAAATTCAATACCTCAGAAATGATTCGTTCTTCTTGTTTATTGATTTTATAATGATTCTTCAAGTATGTTGCGCTCTGTTCTAAACTCATATCTGAAACAATTTCATCAAGATTTTTTTCGGGAACCATCCCCAAACTTTGAACATATTGACTTGCCAAAGTATTCCATACTTCCATTGAATCCAGTATTGTTCCATCCACATCAAAAATAGAATAATTCATATTTTCTCCACCAAGAAAAAAAGCTACAGAAACCCAATCTGCAGCTCACTATCAAAAAGATATATTCCCTACGTTGGCATTATCCAAATCAGGTTACAGGGTCTAGGACAAACCTACTCTCAGCCTAAAAGCTCCCCTTTTTTAACAGCCATATTATAAGTCTTTCGTCGCAACTAAATCAACACCCGTACCACAAATGTTAGAAACAATTACATCTTCACGATGCACAGGTGCCTTCACAACCACACGATTCAATTCCTTCATCACATCAAAAATCTTTTCCTTTGGAATATCCCCATTGGTTTTCACGCTCAATCTTTCAATCTCAGCACCCACAATTTTCACAGTACTTGTCACAACACGAGTTGGATGCGTACACTCTTTCTTTCCATAGATTGCACCTCTAGGACAACCATTTCCAGTTACTTTATAATCATTTTCTTCATCAACTTTTAAATGACAACCCTTGGGACATGTTATACAAATTAACTCTCTCATTACGCATCCTCCTCAATAGATACAACCAATTCTTTATCTGCCTTTTCAAGCAATATTTTAGGAATTGATACCTTCTCCATTTCACTTGGAATCACATGTTCCTTTTTAAATTTCGCAATGACTGTATCCCCATCCTTCACGACAATATTTACCTGTTGCGTTGGTCTTCTTACACGGAAAGAAAGTTCAACGCTCTTTTCTACATTATCCTTACGAATATATTGAGGAACTACATACGAAATATTATCTCCATTTATCGTCCTTACGACACGATCCTTAGATACTTCGCCATTTGAAACATATCGACCAGCACCCATTCCAGCCTTTTCACTTTCCAAACTTACAAAATCCACTAAATCATGCACATGCACAACATTACCTGATGCGAATACCCCTTCCATAGAAATCTCCATATTTTCATAAACAATAGGGCCATGTGTTCTTGGATCCATTTCAATGCCTAATTCATTCGACAATTCATTTTCTGGAATCAATCCAACTGACAATAAAACGCAGTCACAATCAAATTCCATTTCTGTTCCTTCAATTGGATTTCTATTTTCATCCACCTTAGAAACAACAACCTTTTCCACTCTAGACTTACCCACAATATCCGTAATTGTATGACTTAAATACAATGGAATATCATAATCATGTAGACACTGAACAATATTACGATTCAAACCATTTGAGTACGGCATAACCTCAACAACAGCTAAAACTTTTGCGCCTTCTAAAGTCATTCTTCGCGCCATAATCAAACCAATATCACCACTACCCAAGATCACAACTCTTTTACCTGGCATATAACCTTCAATATTCACATATCGCTGAGCTGCACCAGCCGTAAATACACCAGAAGCTCTTGTGCCTGGAATCGCAATTGCACCACGTGTTCTTTCACGACAACCCATATTTAAAATAATAGATTTAGCCTGTATCATTAAATATCCATGAATACTACTTGAACAATACACCATTTTATCTGGCGTAATCTCAATTACCATTGTATCCAATAAGATATCAATATCTGTTTTATCAACTTCATCAATATACTTTCCTGCATATTCAGGACCTGTTAATTCCTCTTTAAAGTGGTGTAAGCCAAAACCGTTATGAATACACTGATTTAAAATCCCACCAAGTTCCTTATCACGCTCAATAATCAAAACGGACTTGGCACCATTTTGTCTTGCGGCGATTGCACTGGCAAGACCAGCAGGACCACCACCGATGACTACTACATCATACTTATTATTCATCGCCATTCTCCTTTGTTCTTCCACACAAAATATAAGAACCGTTCTTATCCAAAACAATATCTAACTGACTAACACCCAACTCATTAGCTAGAATTTCCTGGACTCTAGGTCCACAGAATCCTGACTGACATCTTCCCATGCCGGCATTACATCTACGTTTGATTCCATCTAAACTAACTGGTTTTGGACTTCGACGAATCGCATCAAGGATCTCTCCCTCACTAATGGTTTCGCAACGACAAATAATACGACCATACTCAGGATGTTTTTCAATATATTCTTTTCTTTGTTCATGTGACATTTCTTTAAAACGAACTACTTTTCTTGTAGAAACATAATCCTTTTTTAAATTTAAGAAATAGTCTTTTTCCTGCATCATTCTCACAATGTCTAATGCGATTGCGCTCGCACTACTTAAGCCTGGACTTGCCATTCCGGCAATCAAGAAGAAATTATGTACATCTTTATCTTCGCCAATAATAAAATCTTTTGTATCACTTCTTGCACGCAATCCCGCAAACGTACGAATATTTTCTTGAAGCTTCATATTCGGTACGGATTTAAACGCATTTTCACGAATTATTTTTAATCCTGCAGACGTTGTCGAATAATCATTTGCATCTGTATTTGTACTTGTAGGACCCACAATTAAGTTTCCATCTACTGTAGGAGCTACCAATACACCCTTACCAATCTTTGTAGGGCATTGAAAAATAACATGATGAACCAAGTTTCCTTGTGACTTATCTAATAAATAATATTCCCCTTTGTTTGGCGTAATCTTATAATCTGGTTTCTTAATAAGTCCAGTTACATGATCACACATAACACCCGCACAATTTACAACCAATGGAGCTTTGTATGTATCATTCACAATAAAGATATCTCCATCTTTTTTTATACTCGTAACCTCTTCATTCAAACGTAGCTCTACACCATTTTGAATTGCCACTTCACTTAATGCGATCGCAAACTGCCAAGGATTGATAATACATGCACTTGGTGCATATAAAGCGCTTGTACAGTCTGGATTTAAATTGGGTTCCATAACAGATAGCTCAGGCTGTTTAATAATACGCTGATTTTCAACACCATTTTGTACACCACGCTTATATAACATTTCAATGGTCCTATCATCCTCTTCACTAAATCCAACAACCAAAGAACCAATATTCTTACATGGAACATCCAAATCTTTACATAAAGTAGGAATGATTTTATTACCCCAAATATTATATTTTGCCATTAAAGTATCTGGCTCTGGATCATACCCCGCATGAATAATAGCACTATTGGTCTTAGTTGTTTCATCGGCCACATCATTATTTTTTTCTAGCCATAATACTTTTCCACTATATTTACTTAACTCAAACGCTAATGAGCAACCACTAATACCTGCTCCAATGATTATACAATCGTACATAGTTCGCACCTCTTTCAAAGTTACGATACGCTTATTTTTATTTCATTTCAAATGTGTAAAAAAGTCCATTTTATTAATCAAAATATTGATTAATAGTTGGACAACCAAATAAAATAGTGTAAGATTAAAATAGATATTGATTAATGATTTGATTAGTAATCGATTTATTAATCAAAATAAATCAAAAGAGGCTTATTATGGGAAAAAGAAATAAAGTAACTACACGCGATATTGCCCAAGCCACAAATGTATCGCAATCCACTGTATCTATGATTCTAAGTGAGAATAAGAATGTATCTTTCAAAGAAGAAACAGTAAATCTCGTCAAAAAGACAGCCAAACAAATGGGATATAAAAAGCCAGAAGTTAAAAAAAGGTATTCAAACGCAAAAAATACGATTGTCGTGATTTGTTCCAACTTATCCAATTCGTATTATTCTATGGTTGTTTCAAGTATCATTGAACAGGCTAGTAAGACAAAAACACAAATCTTTACTATTTCTACATTGCGAAAAGATGATCTTGAAAAGCACGCCCTTTCTAACTTAAAACTATTAAAGCCATGTGGAATCATTCTTCTATATCCCCCAAAATTTGTTGATGAATGGAATGCACTTTCCAAACAAATACCGTGCATTATTATCGGGGATAAGCCAAAAAATCTTGATTGTGATTCCATTGAACTCAACAGTTTTAAATGTGGTAAATTATTAGGTAACCATTTAAAACAACTAGGACACAAAAAGATTGCGTATATATCAAGTCCATTAGATACAACGGAAATTGGGCGAAACGAAAGATATGAAGGAGTTAAAAGTGTCTTGTCAAATACACAAGTATTTTTTTACTCGTCTAAACAATTTGAATTATACCCCATCGAAAAAAGAGAATACGAAAATGGGTATCGTTTAACGAAACAAATCTTAAGTGATAAATACGATGCCTATATTGGAAATAATGACATGACGGCCTTAGGCATCTTAGCCTGTTTAAAAGATCACAACATTAAAACAAGTGTAGCCGGATTTGACAATATTCCGGAAGCTGATTTTCCTCAAATACAACTTACAAGTGTTGACCACGGTGCTTGTGAGAAAGGAAAAGAAGCTGTTGATATTCTTTTAGAACAAACAAAAAGCGAACGAAAACGTATCGTCCATATGGAATATGAACCACAGTTAATCATTCGCTTATCTACTTTTAATCGCAAGAAATCATCATCTCAATAATTTTATCATTTGTTTGAAGCATTCCTTGAGAACCAAGTGTTCCAATATTTTGAATTGTTTCATCCACACTATGAGCAACGATTCCATCACCTGCATAGAATTGTTGCTTATTTTTATACATATAGTACCCCATAATACCAGCATCTACACTAGAAGCAATCTTAGCTGCACAACTAGCCTTAGCCCCATCACAAATCGTACCCGAAAGGATGGCTAATGCGTTGACAATTGTATGCTGAATTTCTTTATAAGTTCCATTATGTAAATAGGCAATACCAGCACCCGCAGCAGCTCCAGCACTAACAGCACCACAAAATGCCGATAAAGTACCAATACCTGTTTTAATGTAAATAGCTGTTAAGTTGGATAAAACCAAAGCACGATACAATTGTTCTTGCGTACAATCTAATTCTTTGGCATACACAACAACAGGCACACAACAAGTAATCCCCTGATTTCCACTTCCTGAATTGATCACAACTGGAAGTTCACACCCATTCATTCTTGCGTCGGATCCAGCCGCCGCATAAGCTTTGGCCCTTGTCTTTACACAATCTGAATCCATATTCAAGATCACATGACCAATGTTTGCACCATACGAATTATGAATCCCCTCATTTGCGATGGCCATGTTACAAGTGATTTGACGATCTAGTATTTCTTTTACATCATCAATATCCACAGTTTGTGAAAAATCCCAAATCTGTTTCATAATCAAAGCACTGTGATCGGCTTTAAGTTCTAAACTCGTCGTCTTATCTTCAAAAATAACTTGCCAGTTTTTTTCAATTTGTACAATATTCGTATGCGTATCTACAATACGAACACTGGCATGTTCTTGTTCATAATACACATGGATTTCTAAATCGAATACATGCCCTTGTTCAATGTGCTGTACGGTAATATTTGTATTTTGAACATATTCAGGCAATTCTTCAATTTGTTCACGTGTTGCCCTAGAAAGCACTTCAAGTTTGGCGTCGGCATCCCCATATAGAGCTCCTGCAGCAGCTGCAACTTCAATCCCTTTTAAGCCATTTGTATGAGGTACAATCACACTCTTAACATTTTTTATAATACTGCCACTTGCCTTAACAACAATACGATCTGGTAAATGATCTAGCACTTGCGTTGCCTTAGCACACGCATAACTAATCGCAATAGGCTCTGTACAGCCCATAGCCATCACTAATTCTTCTTTTAATATTTGTACATAAATCGAATATAATGAATCCTCTTTATTCATCTTCTTTCACCCATACACACGCCAATTTGTGATCTTCCATTTCTGTCATGCCAAAATAAATTGTATCCTTTTCTTTTACACCAAAATTCTGATGTAAAGCCGTTAATACAGTTCCGTACATCTTTCCATCTTGTATTCCTTCCAGACGAACCCAACATGCCTCTACATCTTTTCCTTCGTCTAGAAAATACACCATGATATCATCTGGATACTCTAAATGTCTTGATGGATCCAACTCTTTATATAAACGAAGCTCTTCTAATTCCTTAGAAACTTCTGTGGCCTTTTCGACCATATCAATCTTATCCTGGAACAATTCCACATTCACATTATCCAAGATTTGAATATCCATTTCCTGCACATCAAAACGAGGAATCTTGCACGATACACCAATCGGTACAATGCGATATTCAATATTGCGTTTCTTTGTTTCCAAAGCTACGATTTCAAAAATAAAGCCCGCATTATGATCGATATAACCATACATTAATGCACCATATAGATTATCTAGCTTTAACCCCATCTTCTCTAAAAGCTTAACCATTTTCATGCCGTGGATTTCCACCATTTTCTGATTCATGTCACGAAAACTCATTTCATATACTTTCATCTACTCACCCTCATACACATCTTTTAATTCTTCAAAGTTATATTCCAACACCTTATTCAATTCAACGATATCTAAATCTTCATCTACTGGAAAATCCGAAAGACTCATCTCATTGGCTTCGACATATTCTTTAAACAATTCCATGGACTGATAATAATAATCCTGAAACTCTTTAAAGCCATCCCATATCGCAAAGCCACGACCATTGACCACATTCGCATCTTCTTCTATATCATCCACTTTTTCAACTTGAATTTCAATCTCAAATGGCTCTTCTAAATTATAAACCATCTTAAATGTATCTCCCTCTTTGAAATCAGGCTGGATTGATGAAGCACAAGGTAACTTATTAAATTGTTCATCCTCACAATTTGGACATACAAAAGGGATACCATTCACTTCAATCACAAAGTCCGCATATTCTTCAGACAAATAAGATGCTAATGTATAATAAGCTAAATCCGCTAAAGATAATGAGTTAGGTAAACTCATGTATCGATACATTAAATTATTAAAACCCAATACTTCTGTATATACTTTTATCATGATTGACTTACCTCTACTGAATAATTTCCAAAATGAATATTGGCTTTTCCATACTCTTTTACAAGTTCATAACGAATCTTTGCGAGCATATCAAAACCATCTAGACTTGTCTTACTTGGAACAACAACACGTAAATCAATGCCGGTTGCAGAAAAATTAATTACTTTTACTTCAATTGGAGTTTCACTTTCAATATCATATTCTCCCATTGTTTTTTCAACTAAACTCTTTAAAATATCTATCGCCAAATCAATATCCGTTCCGTAAGAAACCTCAATTTCTAAATAGTTATTCTTTCGCGCATCCTGAAAAAATGCATTTTCAATCGTAGCCGAATTCAATGTTGAGTTTGGCACAATAATACGATTACTTTCATACGTACGAATGATCGTATGACGAAAACGAATACTTTCAACATACCCAATCAATTCACCTTGATTGACTTTAATTAAATCGCCCTCGACAAATGGTTTAAATGTTAAAATCATTAAACCACTACATAGATTTCCAAAGGCATCTTTAGCGGCAACACCTAAAACTAGGGCAACCACTCCACTGGATGCAGCAAGATAGGACATAATAGGTTTGGTCTGTTCAAATTGTCCAAGAAAAATCATTCCATTAATAAAAACCAAAACATATTTTATTAATCTGGCAAAACTTGCCTTATTTGTGACATCCTTTTTATATAATACTTTACGAATTCCTTTATAGATTCCAATAGAAACTATAACAGAAACAATAGTAACAATAACAATTGATTTCATCTAAATCATCTCCAATACAATTTTTTCTGTTCCTCTGTCGTTTGATCAATAAACTTCTTCTTTGTGTATAAAAACTCTTCTAAATCCATATAAATATGTAGAAGCATCGCCTTTGATTCAAATTCAATTCGACTTTCAGGAAGAGCCTCACTCTGTTTGTCTTTCAACATTTTATGAAGCGAACTAATTTGAGGCTGAGGATCATTTTTTTCATGAATAAACGGAATTAAATATTCAATATAATTTGCCAATTCATGCGCCTCTTTTGGCATTTCACGAATCTTTCGAATTTTATAATGCAGCATATGCAGAATATCACACTGTAAAGCACGCATCTCAAAATAACGAATATAATAATCTGGCAAATTCGTAAACGTATTATCCTGATATTCCATCGCAATATGAATATATTTTTCAGCTTGCTCTTTAATATCCTCTAATTCTTTCCAAATTGTTGTATTTCTTTCCTCACTTTGAATATAATGAACAATTAGATACATCAAGCTCTGAATCTTGTCCTCCATATAAATCATACAAGAATTCAAATACTCTTCTTCTCCACTATAATCATGAACCAAATTCAATAAGAATGCGATAATGGCACCAATTAAAATCAAATAAAACTCATTCATCATGAAGTGAAGACTAAAATCCAAATAACTCAAGTAATGCACCGCAATCATCGCATTTACACTTAAAGTATTCTGACATTTCATTTTCTCACTGTACCCAACTAAGCACGCAATCACAAGTCCAAAGGCTATCCAATGGCTTGGAATAAGTTCAAAGAAAATAAAGCAGAATAGAATTGTCACAAAGAATGTGGAAATTCTTCTAAGAACAAGCTTCACCGTCCCCCACTTTGTCGTCAACAAAGACAATAGTGCAATCGTTCCAGCACTTGTTGGATTATCCAACTTAAAAAAGTAGGCTAATATAATTGCGATGGCACTTCCTACGCCTATTTTAAGTGATAGTATCAATACTCTTTTTGTTTCTCTTTTCATATGCTTACATTTTATGCGAAATCAAAAAAAAGGACAATAATAAATATCATTGTCACTTCTTATCTAATACATCCTTTACTTTTTGTTTACCACTCTTCAACAAACGAGCCACTCCCTCTTCACTCATCTTTAAACGATTTGCGATATCCTTCTCTTTCAATTTTCCTAGACAATGCATGATTGTCACTGTCTTTTGATTTTCTGGCATCTCATTTAAACAATCATCCACATCCGATTGTCTATATTGAGGAAGTCCACGTAAAGCCGTAGTTATACCTGTATGTTCTTTAGCCTGCATATACTCACGCAATTGTTTATTCAACAAAACCGTGATCCACTTCAAAAAATTCTTATCATCACTCAATTTATCCATATTCATAAATGCGTATGTATACGTTGCCTGTAAGATGTCATTGATTTCTTTTTCCTCTAAACCAATATAACGCTTATAAATTGTTTGTACCAAATGATTTCGCGTCAATGAAATAAGCTCTTTCTTCGCATCCGCATTCTTATTTCTTACACCCATTATTATCTTTTTATCTATATTCATAGTTTAATCCTTTATATATGTTATTTTTAGTATACAACACATCATTTGATAAATCAAAAAAGGCAATCCAATGATTGCCTAAGCTCCATAATATTCATCTAACGCTAAATTATTTTTATACAAATACGTTGCCAAATCTACACCCACATAACGCAAGTGCCAGCTTTCTGGAGCAATTTTTGTTTTGTCTTCTTTATCATCAGGATAACGCAAAATAAAGCCATATGTATGCATATTTTCTAACAACCAATTATAGTGCGAATTATATCGAACGGCATCTAAATCACTACAATCATTGTCCATACGAATATCAACTGCTAAACCAGACTGATGTTCACTAAACCCTGGTCTTGTCCAATAACGATCCGCATATTCTTCGCCGTAGCTTGCAGCTCCATTATTAAATAAATCTGTTTGGTATGCATAAGAACGATAAGCTGAACAAGCATTCAAAATAAATCCCTCGTTTGATGCCGCCTCGATCAACTTTTCAAATGCCTCTGCCGCTTCTTTTCGCATGCGCACATTCTCATTTTCACCACTCGAAGGTACCTGAACTAAATCACTTGGTTCATAATCTTCTGGTAATCCTGAATACTTATTCACAAGAATATAGATTGAATCTAAATCCGAAACTGTTACTTTATTCTCATATGGGTCACCACTTTGATCTATTTTTTTCACCTTTGGTAAATTTGTTTGTTTCTTCTTATTCTCTTTTTTTGTTTCTGTTGTCTTTTCTTGTTTAGGTTCACTTACCTGTTTATCACTAACTTTTTTTGCAATCATCGAAATCAACAACGCAATAATCAAAAGTAATACAAAAATCACAAAAACCGCTGACTTTCTTACTCGTCTTCTTTTCTTCAAATCCAATCCCTCCTCTATACCGGTATAAACAAGACTTTATTATATCCACCACAAATCATGCCTAATGTAGCACTTTCTGCATTGGATAAATCATATTCCTTGATCATAACTTCTTTACATTCTTTGGCATCTAAAATAGCCTGATACTCGACTTTTCCTCCGCCAATCGTATCAATGACTCCATCTTTATGCACTAACATCATACTGCCGACCCCCCTTGGTGCTGACCCCTTTTTATCAATAATGATACATAAAGTTCCATGAACATTGGATTCTAATAATTCTTTCGAAACACTCGAACTAAACTTTGCGTTTTTTATTTCAATAAGCTCCGCTAAAATACTGATTGATATCTCAGCAGGCGTCTGTGCCTTAATATCTAAACCAATGGGAGCATGCACATTCGATACTTCTTCCTTAGAATATCCTTCTTCAATCAAAGCATCAAAAGTCTTTTTTACTTTTCCCTTGCTTCCAATCATACCCAAATATAAATGAGGTTTACGAATCGTCTTTTCTAGACAAAGACGATCATCTTTATGTCCTCTTGTCACTATCACATAACAAGCATTCTCTTCATCTGGCAATACAGAATCCATTTGATCATAATCGATACAATGAATTTCATTTGCGGTTGGAAAACATTCCCGATTCGCAAATTCTTTACGATTGTCAATCACAATCGTATACAACTCTAATATACTAGCCATTTTAGCTAAATATTGACTGACATGTCCACAGCCTAAAATCACAAGCTTAGGCTGCATATTAAACCATTCCTTTTGGATGATATTCACATCGACATTTTCTTCTAATAAAGCTCTTACACAACGCGTATACAAATCCATGGCCCCGTTCACATGAATCTTTACAGGTTTATTTAGTTTCTTTAAATAAACACATATTAAATCTTGCATAATTCTAGGTGTTACAAGTTCATTCGGATCTAAATTTGCAAGTTCATAACGATGTACCACATCTTTTACTGGTTGATTTAATCCATTTAGATTTGAAATCAACACAACCTCATCCGTATCTGAATCAAGAACTGGTTCATTCACGTTTGGATATTTTAAAGGTAAATGCTTAGAACCATCTGCCTCAATCAGTATCACATCCACCACTTGTTTTAATTGATTAAACAACTCTTCATCTAACGCCTCAATTTTCAAGTCACCACACCGATTTCCCGCATGACAATATCCATATGTTTCAATTCTATGCATTATTTCATCATAACCAGGATCTACCAATGTATCTTCTTCAATCAACATATGCGTCGTTGTACACATTAAAACGGTTTTATTCATAGAAACATATTTATCTTTTAACTCACGGATATACGTTGTTTTTCCACCTGAACCAATTATACTAATGATCATTTGAAATCTCCTGAATTGCACGTACCACAAAATCCACATCTTCTATTGTATTTTGAAAAGATACAGATAAACGTACAATTCCCTGTTCTTCTGTTTTTAAATGTTTATGCATTAATGGAGCACAATGCGCTCCACAACGTGTCACAATACCATACTTATAATTCAATAAGTCGCTCACATAAGCACTATCTTTACCTGGAATATTCAAAGCCACAATAGGCGTAGAATTTTCTAAAGATGAATAAAACTCTACATCCCCTGTTAAACCTTCATATAATTTTTGAAGTAAAAAGTGTTCCTTTTCCACAATCGCTTTTTGATGTGATAAAACATATTGAACCCCTGCATTTAAAGCTGCAATTCCTGCAAGATTCTGTGTTCCCGCCTCTAAATGTTCTGGATACGCCTCTGGCATTTGTGGATTAAAAGAATCTATGCCCGTTCCACCAGAAATCAATGGCTTTACTTCAATGTTCTTTACGCAAAAACCACCAATACCACCAATCCCTAATAGACCTTTATGGCCACTAAAACATAAAACATCAATATTTTCCATAGATACTGGTATATGACCTGCACTTTGAGCCGCATCCACCATAAAAAGAATGCCACATTCTTTACAATACTTTCCAATGGAATCCACATCAAAAATTTCACCTGTCACATTTGAACTGTGTGTCACGATAACCATTCGAGTATTTTTTTGAATATGGCATTTAATATCCTCTAAATAAGGAGCACATATCGTTAATGTGATTATTCCCTTTTCTTCTAACTCATATAAAGGACGAAGCACACTATTGTGCTCCGCATACGTAGTGATCACATGATCATTTTCTTTTAAGATTCCTTTAATGCAAGTATTTAAACTCTCGGTATTTCCACCATTTAAAATAACACGGTGAAAATCAGAGAGTCCAAAAAACTGTGCAATATTTCTTCTTGCCGCAAAAATCAAACGTGAAGAATCCATATTTGAACTACGATTCGCATTGCCTGCCACATCTAATGCATCCATAACCGCTTGTTTGACTACATCTAGTTTTGGAAAGCTAGTCGCAGCCTGATCAAGATAAACCATGCAGTATCGCCTCCAAAACACCTCCACCAATACAACGTGCCTTGTCAGAAATTGTAAAACAATTCTGATATTCATCCACTCTAGGATCAATATCTGCCATTTTAAATCCAGATGTTACATTGTATCCATCCTGAATCAATCCTCTAAGTAAGCCTGACATGCTCGCATACACTGGTGTTTTATCGATATACGCAATAATTTCTCCTTTTTCAACGATATCTGTAATCTTTTTGACATTGTGACAAACACCTGCACAAGGAGAATGAATCACTCTTTCTTTAGAATATCCCTTAATATTTCCAGGAACACCCGTATTTGGCAAAGCATGTCCCTGGTAGATCAGTCTTCCTAGATTATGTCCACGCATCGTTTCCACAACCACATGCACATCTTTGCCTGCACAAAAACCAGGACCTAAACCAATTGTGATAGGTGCCATATCTATTGTCGTACCTAAATTCTTCTTGGCAAGAATCGCATCCACCAAGGCAATATGTTCTATTTTAGAAATCATTTCACCATTTGGATCTACCATCATTGCGACTTGATTTTTAGCCATCACTGTTTTAGCTTCTTCTATCGTTGAAACTAAAACACACGTCATATCTTCAACCGTAAATTTTCCTTCATACACAGCCTGACAAAAGGCAACATTTCTTCGTATTGCGCTTGGTTTTTCAACTTCTAGCACCAATACTTGAAATCCACTGTTTACAAGTTTATATATTGTCCCTGTCGCTATGTCTCCTCCACCACGCACAATAACACATTTATTCATAATCCTTATGGCTTGATAATTTTATCAGCCTTCTCCATTCTTTCTACAATATCATACATATTTGTGACTGAACCCACCTGAAGTTCTTCTTTTAAATGGAAGAAATCCAAGCAAGTTCCACAACTTACAATTTCTACTCCATTATCCGCTAAATATTTTAAATCTTCTAAAGTTTCACTCTTTGTCGTTGTGATTTTTACACCCTCATTATAGAAAATCATTTCATCTGGCAAAACATCTTGTTTTGTCAAAGAGAAAATAAATGATTTCATTAAAATCGCACCTAAATCCGGATCTGAACCCATCACATTACTTGCGCACACAACAACCATTTTAGGCTTAGCCAAGCTGCAGTCCGCATATGTGTATTCCACTTCAAAATCTGCTTCTTCATCACCCTTTGAAATTTCAACAATATAATCCTCACCCTCTTTTTTAGAATTTACCGTATAATTTTTTACTTTCGCAAACTTCGTTAAGTTTTCAACCGCAATCTCATTATCCACAATTGTTGAAACTACATTTTCTTCTTTTAAAGCTTCCTTTGTCTTTACAACTGGAAGTGGACACTCTAAGCCTCTACAATCTAAAGTTTTCATATCTTCCTACCTCTTACATATACATTATATTCATTTTTCTCAATGACTTCACCCACAACATACAATTCAAGATTATTTTCCTTAAAATCTTTCTCTAGCATTTCTAAATCCGCTTTAGATACACTAGCTAATAAGCCACCACTCGTTTGTGGGTCAAACAAGATTTCTTCTGTAAAGAAATCACAATCAAAACTAATCTTACCCTCTACACTATTGCGATTGGTCTGGGCAGCCCCACTTAAATAAAATTCTTCGACATACTTTTGACAGTCATCAAAATATGGAATCGAATCCTTATAAATCACTGCACTATTTTTTTCGTCTAACATCTCATTTAAATGCACCAACAAGCCAAAACCCGTTACATCGGTTAGAGCATGCACATCATATTTTTTTAAAACATCACAAGCATACTTGTTTAATGTAGTCATACTTTTAAAGACTCTTTCCTGCATTTCTTTAGAACAATCATCCATACGCAACGCATTTAAAGTCAAACCAACACCTAAAGGCTTCGTCAAAATCAAGACATCCCCACATTGTGTGCCATTATTTTTCTTTACGTCTTTTGGATTTACCAAACCAGTTACACTCAAACCATATTTAATTGAATCATCACGAATGGAATGCCCTCCAGCTAGTGCACACTCAGCTTCAACCAGCTTAGAATTTCCTCCTTCAATGATTTTACCTAAAATATTCAAATCCTCATTGTCTGGAAAACACACAATATTTAAAGCTGTTTTAGGCGTACCATTCATCGCATAAATATCACTGAGTGCATTTGTTGCTGCAATCTGACCATACAAATATGGATCTTCTACCATAGGTGGAAAGAAATCCAAAGTAGATACAAACGCATGATTCTCATCGATTTGATAAACTGCCGCATCATCCCTTGAATCAAATCCAACCAAAACATGACTGTCTTTATAAGAATCAATTTTTTCTAGAATGTGACTCAATTTCTTTGCGCCCAATTTAGCACTACATCCACCACTCTTACAATATATTTTTTCATTCATCAAAAATTCACCCTTACTATATCCTCATACAAAACATTTTGTTCTTCTAAAAAGAGTTTCCACTTTTCCTCATCTAGATCCTTCGACATAAAACACATGCCACATCCTGCCTTAACACAACTTGGAACAGGTATCATACGCCCGTTTTTTGTCTTAGACTCCAAATCTAGAACATCTTGAATACTTTTAAAAGTAATAATCAATACTTCCTCTTTATTCATTTTCAAATACTTCCTTAAATACTTGTTCGGAATACATTTCTATTTTTTCTTGAAACAATTTATATTTACGTACCAATTCTTTTCCTTCTAAAGTCAATTGCGAGCCTCCACCAAGACTTCCACCACTCGTCGTATGAACCAGTTCATAACCAAAATCTTCTTGAGCTCTTTTGATGATTTTCCAAGCCTTTGAATTTGACATTCCCATTTCTTTATAAGCCTTTGATAGAGAACCATACTTATCGCATAATTCCAATAGTTCTACAACGCCCTTGCCAAAATTTAGTTCATTATTACCAATTTGAATTTTTAGTTTATATCTCATTTTCCAAATCCACAATTTGGATATGTGCAAATATCACATCCTAAGCACAATCCACCTTCACCTAAATCACACAATTCTTCATATGTCACTACATCTTTGGCAAGTAAACGACAAAGTACTAAATCAAATACCGTTCTTTTGGCATACATAACACATCCGGGAAGACCAACAATTGGGACTTCTCCTTTATAAGAAAGTAAAAACATAGCACCAGGAAGAACTGGAGAACCATAGCTAATTATATTGGCACCTGTGTTCTTGATTGCGAGTGGCGTTTTATCATCTGGATCCACACTCATTCCACCCGTACAAAGTACAATATCTACCCCTTGTGTCAATGCTTCATTGATTTTTTCTGTCACCATTTTATCGTCATCATCACAAATCGCATGATACACCATTTCACAACCAAACTCAGCCAATTTAGCTTGAATAACTGGTGTAAATGTATCTTGAATTCTTCCTTTATACACTTCACTTCCTGTTGTGATCACAGCCGCTTTCTTTAATACAAACGGCTTAATTTCAAGAATAGGAGATGTGATGAGTGATCTGACTTTATCCATCTTTTCCTTTTCAATCACCAAAGGAATAATACGCATACCCGCAAGTTTATCACCCGGATTTACTACTGTGTTTCCATGTCTTGTTGCGATCATCATCTGTCCAAATGAATTTACTGTAAACAAAGCCTTACGATCTACTTTCAACAAACCGTGAATCTCACTTTTTAATTCGATTTTTCCTTCTTTGATCTCACCATACGACATGTGTTCATTTTTACACATATCTAGTAAAACCATAGCCGCATCATTTTCATGCATCATGCTCTCGTCATTTTCCCAAACATATAAATGTTCTTTTCCAACTGACAACAATAAAGGAATATCTTCTTCTGTCACAATATGACCCTTACGAAAAAGGGCATCTTTTGTGACACCCTTAATGATTTGCGTTATATCATGACAAAGTACATGCCCTACGGCATCCTGTGTCTTGATTAATTTCATGTTATTCTCCTTTTTTAAATCCGTATTTTTTGAATACTTTTAAAGCTTTATCGCTCTTTAAGAATTCAATCAATGAATTGGCTTCATCTTTATACTTTGTACTCGATACACGACCAACTGGATATAGTACTGGTGTAGCTAATAATGAATTATCGCACTCTGCCACTACCTCTACTTTATCACTACTTGCAGCATCTGTCGCGTAAACTAAACCAATTTCTGCATTTTGTGTTTCAACTTGAGACAATACTTCCGTTACATTTCCCGCTAAGCTTAAACGATCTTGAATTGAATCCCATACACCTAAATTTGTCAAAGCTTCCTTTGCGTAGCTTCCTGCAGGAACTACTTCTGGATCTCCAATCGCAATAATTGAAGCATCTTTAATATTATCAAATCCAGTGACTGTTGTAGTGCTGTCTTTTCCTTTGATCAATACCAATTTATTCTCTAATACATTTGAAATTGAATCCGCATCTACTAAATCTTCATCTTTTAATGCGTTCATCTGTGTTGTAGCTGCACTAAAAAATACGTCGGCATCTAATCCTTTTTCAATTTGAAGCTGTAATTTTCCACTACTATCATAAACACCTTCAATCGTTACATTTGGATACTCTTTTTCAAACATTGGAATCAATTCATCTTCAAATGCGTTTTCCAAACTTGCGGCTGCCGCAATTGTAAGTTTTACTTGTTCTTTTGGTTCATTTGAACTACACCCAAATAAACTTGTGGCCATGACTCCAGCCAATAAAACACTTAAACCTTTTTTCATACGATCTCTCCTAGTTTAATTTTATATTTAAAATCACACAACTCATTTACTTCCTCTTTATTGTGTGATACAAAAACAACCGGTTTTGAAATTTGAAGCTCACTTTTAAGCTCCCTTAATAAATCTTCCTTTAAATCTTCATCTAAAGCACTAAATGGTTCATCCAATAAAAGAACATCTGGTTCATAAGCCATCAAACGAGCCAATGCCACCCTCTGTCTTTGTCCACCCGATAATTGTTTGGGATATCTTGAAGCAAGTTCACTAATTTGAAATTGTTTCATCACTTTCCTGACCACAATATCCACATCTTTTACTTTTCTAGCCCTTAATCCCACACTAATATTTTCATATACATCCATATTGGGAAATAGAGCATAGCTTTGAAACATATAGCCCACATTTCGTTTTTGAATCGGTACATTTATTTTCTTTTCTGAATCAAATAAAACACGATCATTTAATACAATCCGTCCTTGATCTGGCGTTTCAATTCCAGCTATACATTTTAATGTCATACTTTTGCCAGACCCTGAAGCTCCCATAAGCCCTAAAATATTGTCGTTCACTTGAAAGGAAACGTCTAAATCAAATTCTGCAAGCTTCTTATATATTTGTACTTCCAACATTTAGAAACTCCTTTTCTTTCGAACATACAATTGATATAGATTCAACAAAATCACAGCTGTAAAACAAATACCAATGATCACCCACACATAAAAGGCAGCTGATTCCATATCTCCACTCATCACTTCACTATATATAGCTACAGGAAGTGTTCTTGTCTTTCCAATGATGTTTCCTGCAAGCATCGCCGTTGCACCAAACTCACCTAAGCCACGCGCAAACGCAAGGACACCACCACTAATAATTCCTGGTAAAGCATTGGGAATCAATACTTTCAAGAAGATGTTCCATTCGCTCATACCTAAAGTTCTTGCGGCATACACTAAATCCGTATCCACTTGATCAAAAGCACCCCTGGCATTTCGATACATGAGTGGAAATGAAATAACCACAGCTGCGATTACAGTCGCACTAAAGCTAAATGCGATGCGAATGCCAAATGCACTCATAAAAAATTTTCCTATAGGTTGATTTACGCCAAAGATCATCAACAAGAAAAATCCAGCTACTGTAGGTGGTAAAACCATAGGCAAAGTAAAGATTCCATCAAAGACCATTTTCAAAGCTTCGCTCTTTCTTGAATAAATCCACCATGCCGCCAGTAAACCAAGAATAAATGTGATCACAATTGTGATACTTGCCGTTTTTAAAGATATCCAGATTGGAGTTAAATCTAAATTACTTCCTTGCGCACTCACTCGCTTCACCCTTCATAATTTCTAAGCCATGTTTTAATGGTCCTAAAATAATATCTAGACTTTCCTTTACTGCCTTAGGACTTCCTGGCAAGTTAATAATCAAAGTCTGATTTCTTAATACACTTGCACCACGAGACAACATGGCCTTATTTGTATATTTCATCGATTCATAGCGCAATGCTTCACTAATACCTGGAACATTTCTTGTCATAACTTTCATTGTGGCTTCTGGCGTCACATCACGAATACTAAGTCCGGTACCTCCGGTTGTAAGAATCAAATCATTTTGGCAACGATCACTTAAATTGATGAGTTGCGAAACAATTTCATTTTCATCATCCGCAATCACTGTCACACTTGTCACATTGTATCCATGTTCTGTCATGATCTTTTCAATTAATGGACCACTCTCATCTTTTCTTTGTCCAGTACTTGCCTTATCACTTAATGTCAATACGGCTACACGCATTCTAGAATCTTTATTTTCAATGACTTCAACGGTATCTCCAACGCAAATATGTCCACCATGTATTACACGCGTAAATACACCTAGATGAGGCATAATACATTGACCAACTTGATGATAGATTGCACAATGCGAATGACAGCTTTTGCCTATTTGCGTCAGTTCTAGTAATACATCCCCAATCTTAAATTGTGTTCCTACTGGATAACTTGTGAATTCAATACCTGATACAAGTAAGTTCTCGCCAAAGGCACCATCCTCTACATCAGCTCCTTTAGCTTTAAATTCTTCACGCTTTTCATAAGATAATAAAGAAACTTGGCGATGCCATTTAGCCGCATGCGCATCATTTTCTAATCCATGATTCTTAATAATATCAATATCTTGAACCGGATGTTTTTCTGTTCCTTTTTGTTCACTAATACAAATAGCTTTAATTATTCCTTCCATACAAAATCTCCACTTTTTCCACCTGATTTAGAAACCAAATGTACATTTTTGATTTCCATATCTTTACTTACAGCTTTACACATGTCATAAATTGTCAGAAGACAAACATTTACACCTGTCAAAGCTTCCATTTCTACACCCGTTTTTCCATTACACTTCACGGTACAGTAGGCATAGATCAAACAATTTGCTCTATCAACATCAAAATCAATATTCACCTTATTGATCATTAAAGGATGACATAAAGGAATTAACTCACTCGTCTTTTTTACACCCATAATTCCGGCAATACGAGCTACACCTAATACATCTCCTTTTTTCATGTCGCTCTGCTCAATTTTATTTAGAATTTCTTCATTTACCAATATACTTCCAACCGCACAAGCACTTCTTGAAGTAACATCCTTTTCACTTACATCCACCATGCGTGCATTTCCATGTTCATCAAAATGTGTTAATTCCATTTTAACCTCCAATTTCATTCATCACCGTCGACGAATGTTCTTCTTCAAAATGATGTTCCTTAGGCTTCTTGAATAGCCACTCTTTCATCACTTTTTCTAGTTCTTCCAAATCATTTAGATAAGGTTTTAAATCCACTCCATCACTATGGAATAAACATAATTTCAATCGTCCTACACTACTTAAGCGCACGCGATTGCATTGACCACAAAATTTATTATGTAACGCTTCAATAAAACCAATATATCCCTGAAACTCTGGTATTGTATAATAATGAGCTGGTCCATTGCCAAGCTTATTATTATATGCATTTAATGTATAATTCTTTTGTACATATTCAATCAGTTCATTCATTTTGGTGTTTCGATCACTATATTTTAGTGGCATCAATTCAATGTATCGCAACGCAATCTTTTTATCTTTGATGAGTTCTAACATAGATTCAAATCGAGAAAACAAAAATAGATTGTCCACAACACAATTCACTTTCACAGGGATTCCAATCTGATAGGCATATTCTAGATTTGAAAGAACCTTCTTCAAATTGTTCTTTTTACATATCTTCAAATATTCAGATTCATCGAGTGTGTCAATTGAAAAGTTAATACAATCAAGCCCTATTTTTTTTAGTTCATCTAAATCTGTAAAAGAAAATAAACTTCCATTGGTTGTGAGAGTTACTTGTTCAACTCCATCCAATTCTTTTAACCTACGAATAAAATCAATATAGCCTTTACGAAGTGTGGGTTCTCCACCCGTGATTTTAAATCGAGTGATTCCTAAAGTAATGGCACATCTACAAATATCTAAAAGTTGTTCATACGTCAATATATCTGAATGACAAAGATGTTTTGAAATGTCTGGCTTGCAGTAGTAACAAGCATAGTTACATCTGTCAGTTAATGAGATTCGCATATAATTTATATTTCGACCAAATGAATCTTGCATAAAATCCTTTCCGTTATTCTCAAGTGAGAATAACCAACTGATTCAATTTTATCATTGAATTCACATTTTATCTACTTTAAAATGAAATTATGAAACGGTGTACGTGGTGTAATCTAAACAATCCAAAATATATTGAATATCATGATTATGAATGGGGAAAATTGAATACAGATGAAAAATATCTATTTGAAATGTTGATACTTGAATCTTTTCAGGCAGGTCTTAGTTGGCAGTGTGTTCTAAATAAAAGAGAAGCTTTTAAAGAGGCTTATGAAGACTTTGACATTGATAAAGTGATTGAATTTGATGAAGAAAAAATAGAACAATTAAGAAACAATCCTAATATCATTCGTAACAAATTAAAGATCAAAGCGAGTATTTCAAATGCGAAGATTTTTAAATCCATTCAAGAAGAGTATCAAACTTTTTATAATTATTTATGTACTTTTACACATGGAAAGATTATTTATGAAACAGGAAAAACTACATCGACTCTTTCAGATTCCATATCAAATGATTTAAAAAAAAGAGGCATGAAGTTTGTAGGAAGTACCATTATATACTCCTTTCTTCAAGCCATCGGTGTGATTTATTCTCATGAAAAAGATTGTTTCTTATACAAAGACTAATCCCATGTTTTCCAAACATTTGGTTCGTAGCCTACTGTCGCCAATTTGCCGTTACGCACGATTGGCGTTTTTAATATGTGCTGATTGAGATACACTTTATCTTCTTTATTCGACAAGTAATTCAACATTGTCAATAATTCTTTATCCTTAGCCTTTGGATCAATCATGGAATCGATGCCAACTTGTCTAAGCACACTCTCAAATTCTTTCTTACTCATTTTTTTTCGTCTAAATTAATAAACTGAAACTTAATATTTCTTTCTTTAAAATAGCGTTGTGCTTTCTTTGTATCAAAGCATTTGTTTTTCCCAAAAATCTGTATATTCATCGCATTAACCTCTCTACCCTTTTTTGTACTTCATCATATAGTGTCTCAATCTCAAATCCTACGTGAAAGTGTCCATCTTCATATAGAATTTTACCATTGACCATAGTACATTTTACATTGGATTTAGATCCACTGTATACAATATTTTTTGCGACATTGTTAATTGGCTGCATATTCGGTTGATGTAGATCTAAAATAATTAAATCTGCCAACTTTCCAACTTCTAAGACACCACAATTTAAATATAAAGCTTTCGCCGCATTCACCGTTGCCATTTTCAACACTTCATAAGCGTCGACTGCAGAGGCATCCTTCTCTTTATATTTAGCTAGTCCTGTCACTAAAAACATCTCTCGAAACATATCTAGACAATTATTACTTGCCGCACCATCCGTTCCTAAACATACATTGATATTTCGTTGAAGCATCGATTGGATTGGAGCTATACCACTAGCTAGTTTTAGATTGGATGCTGGATTTGTGATGACATTCAAATGTTTTTTGGCGAATAAATCTAAATCATGCGCGCTCATATGTACGCAATGAAAGGCTCCACCACCATAGTCATATACACCTAGATCACATAAGTATTCAACAGGACTGCGTCCCGTCTTTTCTTTGCATGTATTAACTTCATATTCTGTTTCACTTAAATGTGTATAAACTGGTGCTTTATATTTATGAGATAATGCTGCAACTTGTTGAATTTTTTCTTTTGAATTGGTATATTCATGACTAAAACCTAGTATATAAGAAATCAAACTATTTTTTTGATTGTATGCATTGAAGCAACGTTCTACATCTTCTACAGATAGACAAAAATCATTAACTGCACCACATAATACCGTTCGATAATTCATATCAAGACTTGCATGTACAATTGCTTCAGGATTTAAATACATGTCAAAATTTGTAGTGATTCCACTCGTTAGATATTCTAATATCGCAAGTTTTGAAAAGAAATAAATATCTTCTTGTGTTAGTTTTTCCTCAATCGGAAATACCTTTTCATTTAGCCATTGCTGCAAAGGCATATCATCGGCCATTGATCTTAAAAAAGTCATTCCAGAATGAGTATGCGCATTAATAAATCCTGGCATAATTAGATTCTGGTGTACATCTATTTCTCGGTCAAAACAAAAAGTAGAAGCTTTCTCTTTTCCTACATATATAATCTTATTATCTTCTATCCAGACTTCCCCTGAAAAAACATCAAAATCCTTCATTGTCAGTATACATGCATTATAAAATCGTGTGCGCATATGCATTCCTTCTTTCTGATTTAATCATCCCACAAATGGAATCAAAAAAAAAGAAATAACTTTTGATTATTTCTTCTTAAAAATCGATTTTATTAATTCGATAATCGCAACCACAAGCAGGAATATAAAGGACATCGCAAAATAGCCGACCAAACCTGCCAAAATATCATTGAAGTCCATTTCGCCTGTATGCGAATACCATTGGCCTATTTCAATCGCAAACGTAATAACTACAAGTACAGTAAATACGTAGAACCAACTAATTAAAACAGTTAAGTTCTTTTTAGCCATCCACTTAAATAGTGGATAAATCACAAGAAGCATTCCGATACCCAACAAGCCAATAATCAAGAAGTGAAGTTGCTTATCGGATAATTGTGCTTCAAATGAGTCATTCATACTCAAGAAATAGGTATGTGTCTTATAGATGATGTCAATCAATAAGTCGACAATCTTTTTTAAAGTTGAAGTACTATCTGTCATGCGAGCATTATACATGATATCGTTCGATATTTCAAATTCCAAAAAATTATACTATTATTGTGTTAAGGAGAATTTTTTATTATGAAATACGATTTTACAACTCTTTTAAATCGAAAAGGACATGATGCCCTTGCCCTTGATGTTCTACCTATTAAAGATGTAGAGGTAGACCCAAACTTTTCTACAATCCCTATGTGGGTTGCAGATATGAACTATCCTGTTTTTGAAAATATTCAAAAACAAATGATTGAAAGAATCAACGAGCCTCACTTTGGATATTTTGAAATGCCAGAAGATTACTATAAAGCCATTCAATTCTGGCAAAAAGAAACACATGGCATAGATGTGGAAAAAGAGGCTATCGGATATGAAAATGGTGTTCTTGGTATTTTGTCCAGTGCACTTGAGGCTTTTAGTGCTAGTGGCGAACCCATTTTAGTGCAGTCACCATGTTATATTGGGTTTATTCACACATTGAATAATTTGGGAAGAAAAATTATTGATAGTCCGTTAAAGAAAGCAGATAACTGGGCTATGGATTATGAAGATATTGAAAAGAAGATTATCAAACATAATATCCATTTTGCGATTTTCTGTTCCCCACACAATCCAACGGGAAGAGTATGGAAAAAAGAAGAAATCCAGAAATTTATGGACATCTGTAAAAAACATGATGTTTTAGTCTTTAGCGATGAAATCTGGTCCGATCTAGTACGTAAAGAAAACACACATATTCCTACGCAATCCATAAGTGAAGATGCCAAGAAAAGAACGATTGCTGGCTATGCCCCTAGTAAAACATTCAATCTTGCAGGTTTAGTCGGTTCATACCATATTGTTTACGACAAATATCTTCGTGATCGATTAAATAAACAAGCCTCTTTATCTCACTACAATTCACCCAACATATTAAGTGTTCATGCTCTTATGGGCGCTTATTGTAAAGAGGGATTAGATTGGGTCAATGAATTAAATGAAGTCATTTCGAATAATATAGATTATGCACTTGATTTTATCCACAACAATTTCAAAGGTATTGAAGTCATTAAGCCAGAAGGAACGTATATGTTGTATCTAGATTGCACAAAGTATTTAGATACACATGACATCACGATGGATGAACTTTTAAAGAAAGGGGTTCACTATGGTGTATGTTGGCAAGATGGCCGTCCATTTATGAATCCAAATACGATTCGAATGAATTTAGCTTTACCAACAATTTTAGTAGAAGAAGCATTTTCTCGCTTAAAGAAATTTGTTTTTTAATGAAAGAAAGAGGAATCTGATTATGAAAAGTACGTCAAAAAAATTAGTATCAGGTGCTCTATGCATTGCGATAGGCGTATTACTTCCAATGGCCTTTCACGTGATTCCAAATGGAGGTAGTGTATTTTTACCAATGCACATTCCTGTATTGATTTGTGGATTATTTTGTGGAGCTCCCTATGGTTTGGCATGCGGAATTATTACACCATTTCTTTCAAGTATGACAACAGGAATGCCTCCAGCTATGATTTTGCCCCAAATGATGATTGAACTAGCTGTATATGGTTTAGTTACTGGTTTGTGTGAAAAACACATCAATTTCAAAAACGAAATGCCCAAATTATACATAAGTTTAATTATTGCGATGCTTGCAGGAAGAATTGTGAATGGCTTAATCAACACGTTTGTACTAAGTACACAAGGCTATACACTATCTGTATTTATGACGGCAAGCTTTATCACTTGCCTTCCTGGAATCATCATTCAATTGATCATCGTTCCAATTTTAGTTCGTATACTAAATAAAACCGTAGCCTAGGCTACTGTTTATTTCATTTCAATCAACTCGTATTCTCGATTTCCCAAACCAATCTTTTGAGCATGTTCTAAACAAGATTTCCATTCTGATTCAGGCGTAGAATTTGTGAAGTGGTCATGATGATCACAGAAGTTTGGATCATGTAAATGTTTATCTAATTGTGATCCTGGCATTGGTTTTGCCTTCATACATAAATCTACACAGGCTTGATCTAGGGCAAGTGGATCAAAAGATGCCAACATTCCAATATTTGGTAAAATTGGTAAATCATTTTCGGCATGACAATCACAGTTTGGTGAAACATCCACAATCAAAGAAATATGGAAGTTAGGACGTCCATCCACAACGGCTTTTGTGTATTCAGCCATACGCTTATTCAACAATTCATTCGCATTATAGTTATTGAAGGAGATCGCATCAAAATTACATGCCCCTAAACAACGTCCACATCCAACACAATTCGTTTCATTGATATGCATCTTATGTGTTGTTTCATCATATTCCAATCCATTATTCGCACATTCTTTAAAGCATTGTTTACAACCACGACATAGCTTTTCATCAACATGTGGAGTACCTGAACAATGTTGTTCTTTTTTACCTGCACGCGAACCACATCCCATACCTATATTTTTAATGGTTCCACCAAATCCAGTTAATTCATGTCCTTTAAAGTGTGTCAAAGAAATAAAGACATCGGCATCCATAATTGCACGACCTATTTTAGCTGTTTGACAATATTCTCCACCAGCGACTGGCACTTCAACATCGTCTGTTCCTTTTAGTCCATCTCCTATCAAAATTGGACATCCTACAGTAAGTGGAGTAAAGCCATTTTGCCAGGCACACTCCAAATGTTCCAAAGCATTTTTTCTTGATCCTGGATACATTGTATTACAATCGGTCAAGAATGGTTTTCCCCCTAATTCTTTTACCACATCCACAATGGCACGTGCATAATTTGGGCGTAAATATGCAATGTTTCCTAATTCTCCAAAATGCATTTTGATTGCGACAAACTTTCCTTCTAGATCCAAATTGGCAATTCCTGCTTTTTTTGCCAACAATTGCAGTTTTGTCGGTAGACCCTCACCTAATTTACGGGCATGAAAATCCGTATAGTATACTTTAGATTTTTCCATCGAATATCACCTCAATTTTATTTTACAATTCACAAAAAAATGATACAATGCAAAAAATGAAAAAAGGAAGTGTGATTATGAAAGAATTATCAAAAAGAACCAAGACATTTACGGATTCTGTAATTCGAAGAATGACAAGAATCGCAAATGAATATGGTGCGATCAATCTATCGCAGGGATTTCCTGATTTTGATCCCCCACAAGAAATTCTAAATCGTTTAAGCGAAGTTGCTCATGAAGATTATAACCAATATGCGATTACTTGGGGTGCTCAAAACTTTAGAGATGCCTTGGCCAAGAAACAATCGAAATACATGAATCTAGATTTAGATTCAAACAAGAACATCGTTGTCACTTGTGGAAGTACCGAAGCTATGATGGCAGCCATGATGAGTGTTTGTGATCCAAACGATAAAGTGATTGTCTTCTCTCCATTCTATGAAAACTATGGGGCGGATACCATCCTTTGTGGTACTGATCCAATTTATGTTCCTTTACATCCACCTGTATTCAACTTTGATAAAGAAGAATTAGAAAATGCGTTTAAACAAAATCCGAAAGCTTTGATTTTGTGCAATCCAAGCAATCCTTGTGGAAAAGTCTTCTCAAAAGAAGAATTGGAATATATCGCTAGTCTTGCCGTAAAATATGATACGTATGTGATTACGGATGAAGTTTATGAACACATTGTATATGCACCATACAAACACACATATTTTGCCTCTTTACCTGGTATGTTTGAAAGAACCATTTCTTGTAGCTCCCTATCTAAAACGTATTCTATTACAGGATGGCGTTTAGGCTATTGTATTGCCCCAGAAAATATCATCGAACAAATCAAGAAAGTACATGACTTTTTAACCGTTGGTGCGGCAGCTCCACTTCAAGAAGCAGCTGTAGTAGGGCTTGAATTTAGTGATGCTTATTATGATGAACTACAAAAGCTATATACACATAAGAAAGATCTATTCCTCAATGGCTTAAAAGAATTGAACATTCCGCATACAGAACCTCAAGGAGCTTACTATGTCATGGTGGATATCAGTGAGTTTGGCTATGATTCAGATTTAGATTTCTGTGTAGACCTGATTAAAAACGTAGGTGTGGCGGCCGTTCCTGGATCTAGTTTCTTTAAAGAGAAGGAAAATCGCTATATTCGTTTCCACTTTGCGAAAAAAGATGAAACCTTATTTGCCGCATTAAATCGATTAAAAGATATGCATACAAAAATGCCTTATAAGAAAACCGTTGGGTAGTAATCCAACGGTTTTGTCTTTTATCACAATTACTCACGAATTTTAAAAATGTTCAACACACGTATTTAACGAAATTCACAAATGTTTATCTGTATATTTTAACGAAAATGAGAAATGTTTCATTGAAACATTTCGGTGATTCCGTTGTGACTTTCAAAAAGCCAATTTCATTAAGCCGTGTATCACATCAAGAGAACGCTAATTTCTTCCATTAAAAGTTTACTATTTTTCCTTTATTTATCATCACAAGAAGAAAAAAAGACTCACCGAAGTGAGCCATTTATTAAAATTGAGATTTAGGATTCTTACCTTGAATAAAATCACGAATATCTGAACATAATTCATGAACATTATCTTCACCAAGATAAATCATATGTCCACTTTGGTATCCTTTCCAGAATACACGATCTTTTGGTAGTCCTGCATGATCCATTGTGTGCCATGCATACCCAAATTCAGTACATAGATCAAACCATCCATTCGCAAAGAATGCTCGCATTCCTGGTCGACGTGTCATTGCATAACGCAATTCTTCTGCGGTTGTACCTTTCTTTTCTTCTTTATCCCAATGCATATAATAATCAGTTCCTGGAATAAAGTTACGGTCTAATTTTACATTTAATTTTGGAAGTAGATCTCCTGTAAATGCAGCATAGAAGAATGTATCATAACGATCGGCTGTCGCATCATCCCACAATGCCTTTTTAATTTCATCTTGTTCAGGCTCTAATAATGGACGAGTCACACGGCCATCATAACGAGATACAGCTTTTCCTTTTGTCTTTAATACTTCTTGACGATAGTCATCATCATCAATTTTTAAGCCATGACGAATCAAGTATTCTCTAGAAACACCTGTATAATAACTTACTTTTTCTAAGATATGTTCTTTTTCTTCTTCCGAAATGGCTTCTCCTTTATAAAGTGCAAGTACATAATCATGATCTGCGAAAGCCTTTGCTTCTTTCACAAAATCTTCTACACTTTGATCGGTTGGATGATTATGATACCAATTTACCCCTGCATATGTTGGGAAACCCAATACACTTGTTTCAACAGGTAAGCCTTCACCAAAGTATTTACCTACAGTAACCGTATTTCCAATAAACACAATACCATCAAAGGAAATACCATAGCCTCTTTCTCTTCCCATTGTGGCAGCAATTCCTGCAGCGACTGCACTACGAGTACATCCATAACTTTCGCCACATAAATATTTTGGTGACAAGCCACGATTATAACGACGAACCCAAGCTTCAAGAACTGTCAATAGGGCTTCTGCATCTTGTTCAATGCCAAAGAAATCTTTCTTCTTACTTTCATCAATCAATACACCATATCCGGTTCCAACAGGATCAATCAATACGATATCCGCAATATCAATCAAACAATCTGGATTATCAATGACTTTATAAGGTCCAAAAGCACTTTCACGATCCACCTCATCATACTGCATACGACGCGTTCCTAGAAAACCTGCATGAACATACATACAACTTGATCCAGGACCTCCATTATACGCAAAGACAACAGGACGATTAGCTGTATCTTCTACATCGCTTCTAAAATAGGCATACGTGAAAATTGATGCGACTGGATTTCCATCTGGTCCATAGATGACATTGTCTTCACAAATTGTATGATATGGAATTTCTTTTCCTGACAATGTAATTTTTCCATCCGACTCAAAACGAGCGGGTTTAAAAGTATCTGGTTTAAAGCTTTCAGTTTTATACATAATTCATTTCCTCCACAATAATTCCATTATAGAACGTAGTGAAAAATAGTCAATGTAAATTATTACATTTTTGTAAATAAAAATGAAAAAAGAGAAACTATTCATTTCCCTCTTCATCATATGTATCTAAAAAGTGATGTCTTGCATGATCATCCTTATAGGCAATCACGGTTTTAAGACTTACATTTTCTACACTCTTAAAAATATTTTGTTCTACAAACGGATTGACTTTCTTCAATTCCTTGATTAAGTTTTTCATTTCTAAACGCTTTGACTTGGATTGTGTTAAACATGTTTCATTGGCACAAGCCTGAGTGAATTTGCATGCACACTGAATGAAATACAGATTGTTGTGTTTTGCCCAAGCCTTAATATCATCTTCATGAATCAAGTATAGTGGTCGAATGACTTCCATACCCTTAAAGTTATTTGAATGTAACTTTGGCATCATCGTTTGAATTTGTCCCCCATAAAGCATCGACATTAAAATGGTTTCAATCACATCATCATAGTGGTGTCCCAAAGCTATTTTGTTACACCCTAAATTCTTGGCATAGTTATATAAATGACCTCTTCGCATTCTTGCACATATATAACATGGATTCTTTTCAATATTAAAAACATTGTCAAAAATATCACTCTCAAAGATTTCAACTGGAATATTTAGTTTTTTGGCATTCTTTTCAATAACCTCGCGATTCTCTTTTGAATAGCCTGGATCCATCACGATATATTTCACATCAAAATGAACCGGTGAATGTTTATGCAGTTCTTGAAAACATTTTGCCATCAACATCGAATCTTTTCCACCCGAAATACATACCGCAATGCAATCGCCTTCTTTGACGAGCTCATAATCACGGATGGCTTTGGTAAATTTTGACCAAATCTTTCTTCGATACGTTTTAATAATACTTCTTTCGACTTGTGCGCAAAAATCATCCGACACATTTGTGTTCATCTTATCCATTACGATCGAAACATACCCACCATCTACACTATACGCTTCATATTTTTCCTGCAATTTTTGTGCAACAATATCACTGACATAGCCTTGAGCGCAAACGACAATAATCTTCTTAGTTGAATCAAATTCTGTTTCCAAAGCACTTTCTCCACTTAATACAATACTGTTCTCGATTGGATTTTTAAAGGCTTCTTCGGCATCACGAATATCAATTAAGATATATTCTTCTTTATTTAATTGTTTTAATTGTTCTACTGAAATTTTCATGAGACTATTCTAACATAATATTGAATTTTTGGATGAAAAAGCGCAAAATATGGACAAAAAAAGGAAGTTTGATTATGACACAAGATATGACACAAGGTAAAATCATGCCTATGTTAGTTCACTTTACCATTCCCTTAGTGTTGGGCAATCTATTCCAATTAACATATAATGCCGTCGATAGTATTATTGTAGGGCACTTTGTTGGAAAAGAAGCTTTGGCCGCAGTCGGAATTTGTAATCCGATTACGACATTATTCATCCTATTTCTAAATGGACTTTGTATGGGCGCAAGCATATTGATTGGCATGTATTATGGGGCTAAAGATGAAGAAAAACTCGCTCGTCAAATGAGCACAACTATGCTTGCAGGACTTGTATTTTCACTTGTATTAACACTGATCTGCATATTTTTTTCACCACAAATTCTTAAATTTATGCAGGTAGATTCATCCATTTTCAATATGACTACTACCTATCTCCAAATCATCTTTGCCGGTTTAGTCTTTACCTTTTTATACAACTTTTTTGCGAGTACACTACGCGCTTTAGGCGACAGTAAATCACCCCTATATTTCTTAATTATCAGTTCCATTCTAAATATCTTTGGAGACTTATTCTTTGTGGTCGTTTTACATGCAGGAAGTAAAGGATGTGCCATTTCTACTGTGATTAGCGAAGCTTTATGTTGCCTATTCTGTATTCTATATATACAAAAAAAAGTGCCACTTCTACAACTGGGTAAAAAGTGGCTTATCTTTGATATTTCATTATTAAAAAGAACCATTGCGTATGGCTGGGCAAGTGCAATGCAGCAGGCGACTGTACAACTAGGAAAGCTTGGTATTCAAATGATTGTCAACACGATGGGTGTATCGGTTGTAGCTGCCTTTACGGCCGTCAATCGAATTGATGACTTTGCGTATACCCCGGAACAAAACATTGCTCACTCTATGACCGCTTTAATGGCACAAAATAAGGGCGCCGGAAAGAAAAATCGTATGCAGGAAGGATTTCGTTGCGGAATGGTTTTAGAATCCATCTACGGTATATTTATCTTTCTAGTATGTTTTATCTTCGCAAAACCATTGATGTGTCTATTTGTACAAGATGAAGAAGTTATTATGCATGGAGTGACTTATCTACATTTAATTTCCATCATGTATATTCTTCCTGCCTTCACCAATGGAATCCAAGGCTTTTTTAGAGGGATTGGCGATTTAAAAATTACGCTCATTTCAAGTCTAGTGAATATGACAGTTCGAGTTATTGTAGCTGCCCCACTTGTATTTAGCTTACATCTAGGCATCGAGGCTTTACCATACTCATATCTAGCTGGATGGATTGGTATGTTGATGGCTGAACTTCCATTGCTTATTCGTACATACAAATCTTATGAATAAGACTTGTGTATAATTGACACAAGTTTTTTGTTTTCATTTTATATAAAGCATTTATTACAATTTGCACTATTTTTCCAACCCATATTTTTGTATTTTATCCACTTTTCAAACCTTTTTTATGCCTTTTTGACAACTTTTCCAACTTTTTGATCCAATTATTTAGAAAACTTTAAGATTTATCACTAAAGAACCTTAATATTTATTCGTTATATTAATCATGGTGATAATTTATGACAAATAAAAACATACAAAACATAACACACTTTGGACTGATCCTTATGATTCTTATTTGTGTTTATTTCTTTTCACAAGGATACTTCACAAATCCACAGCTTCTACAAGCTACACTATCTAAGGCAGGAATTTTGGCACCCCTACTTTTTATTCTCCTACAAATCATTCAAGTAATTATCCCCATTATTCCCGGTGGCGCATCAAGTGCCTTGGGTATTACAGCCTTTGGAGCAGTCAATGGATTTATATATAACTATATAGGTATTTGTATCGGATCCATATGTATCTTTTTACTTGTTCGTAAATATGGTCAAAGAATCATTCTAAAATTATGTAAAAAGAAAGATTACGACAAATATATGAAGTATACATATGATCAAAAAAAATTTGATACCTTCTTTATGTTAGCTATCTTCTTACCTTGTGCACCTGATGATCTCTTGTGTATGCTTGCAGGACTGACACATATGTCACTCAAAAAATTTGTCTGGATCATTCTTTTGGGTAAACCATTATCTTTGATTGCCTATTCTTATGGTCTTACGCAATTGTTTCAAATTATCGAAAGGTGGTTATAATTATGTTATACATTGGAATATTATGTGCATGCATTGGATTTTATTTACATTATTAAAAGGAGAACTTTATGGAACATACAATATTAGTGGTAGAAGACGAACAAGGGATTCGTGAAGCCATCGGAATTTATATGAAGAATCAAGGCTACAATGTGATTCTTGCCGCAAATGGAAAAGAGGGCTTAGAAAAGATTGAAACAAACGATATTCATTTAGCCATCGTAGATATTATGATGCCTGTTATGGATGGCATTTCTATGGTCATGGAAGCAAGAAAACATCATGACTTTCCGATTCTATTTTTAAGTGCAAAAAGTGAAGATATCGATAAAATCACAGGTTTAAATATTGGTGCCGATGACTATATCACCAAGCCATTTCAAAGTATGGAGCTAGTCGCAAGAGTGCGTTCGCATTTAAGAAGATATGAACAAATCTTAAATCTAAAAAATGAGACAAAGAACGAAGATGAGTATATGATTGGTGATCTTGTGTTAAATAATACGACAAAAAGAGTGACGTTAAATTCAAGGGATATTAAATTAACGCCAAAAGAGTTTGATATTTTAAAACTATTGATTTCACACCCTGGACAAGTCTTTTCTAGCCAACAAATCTATGAATTGGTATGGAAAGAAGAAGCTATCAACACGGAAACGATTATGGTTCATATTCGTAAATTACGTGAAAAAATCGAGACCAACCCTAAAAAGCCTATTTATATTAAGGTTGTATGGGGGCAGGGCTATAAAATGGAGAATATACAATGAAAAAGAAAAATATTTTTTTAACAATACTATGTGCTTTATGCATCATTAGTTCTTGTATAGTGACAAGTTTTTATCCAAATGTTTCTACCGCTACTCCAACGAAGCTTCCTGAAACTTTAGAGCAGAATCTTACAGCTTTTATTCTTGCTAAAAAATTGGAGCAAGATCCAAAGTATGAATATATTACTTTTGAGAAAGATACACCGGAAGATATTCAAAAGGATATAAAAAAAGGGTTAGACTCATCTTTATCTAGCGCAAAAAACATTTTTGAGAATGATCCAAACTTCTTTTATACGTGTGATGTAAACAATAAAATCACTTCAAAACAATTTAATGTGAATGTAAAGAAAAAAGATACAAGATATTATGACACTTTGGATTCGAATACTTTAAATGTAACGGATAATATTGTGAATCTTATTAACTATAACAGTGAAAAGTATTATGAATACTATGGTGGCACATATTATTGTGATGGAAAGCCATTTCCAGGCTATACACTTCATATGCCAAGTGATGTCGTATTAACATTCTATATTCCAGCTGTTTTAAATTATGATAATACAAGTCTAATTGACTTCTTAGATTTAGATGCCGATCAATACGCCTATTTCTTTATGACAGCCTTCTTGATTTGTAGTGCCATTATCGCTCTATATGTTTTCCTTAATAAATATGCGTATGAAAAGGAAGCCTATATCTTTAGACATGTGAATAACTGGTTATTTGAACCTGCATTTATCTTGTTTCTAACAATTGATGCCCTACTAGCTAGTGGTACATGCATATTAACTACCTATTCGATTGAAGGTACATTCTTACACATTCTAAATCGTTATCACATTGAATTGAGTCAGCCTATCGTATATGGAGTGAATATTCTTGCGTGGTCTATCACCTTATTCTTTATTGGTTTATCCGTATATTGGTTAAAATGTCAATTTACAGCATCGGTTAAAGACTGGTTCTTTCATAAAACATGGATTGGAAAATTCATTCTTTATTTCTCAAATAAAGTGGAACAAATCATTTCAACCGATTTATCGGATGAAATCCTTAAAAAGTATATTATTTTCTCAATATGTCTGATTTTAATTCTTGCGTTTATATCATTGCTTAACATTCCATTCTTCTCTTTCTTTATCGTCGTTATATCATTAATTGGCATCAGCATTGTGGGCTATAAGAAAATCAAAAATGTGCAAAGTCAATACCAAGACATATTACATATGACTGAAGATCTATCGAGTGGTAATTTTGAGAATATTAAGCCTGCAGATTCTGGTTTATTCCAATCTTTAAACAATAATATCTATCAAATTAAGGATGGTTTTGAACAAGCTGTAAAAGAACAAGTACAATCACAGAATCTCAAGACAGAATTAATTTCAAATGTATCACATGATTTAAAAACACCATTAACAGGTATTAAAAATTATGTAGAGTTATTAAATGATCCTAGTATTAGCGAGGAAGATAAAAAGAGTTATTTAGAACGATTGAATCAATACACCGATCGTCTAAGCATTCTAATCACAGATTTGTTTGAAGTATCCAAAGCCAATAGTGGTAATATTGATTTAGAATATTCAGATATCAACATCATTGAATTCATGGAGCAGGTATGTGCAGAAAATGAAGAGCTTCTACAAGCTAAAAATCTTCAGCTTGTGACAAATCTTCCAGAAAAAGAAATTCATGTATGTTTGGATGGAAATAAGACGTATCGTATTTTTGAAAACTTATTTACCAATATTTCTAAGTATGCTCTTGAAAACACACGTGTATTCTTGGATGTAAAAGACACTGGTAATTCAGTTGTGATTATAATGAAAAACACTTCGAAAGAACCGCTTGATTTTGATAGTGATATTACCGAACGTTTTGTGCGTGGCGATAAATCAAGACATGAAGCAGGAAGCGGTCTAGGTCTTGCAATCGTAAAGAGTTTTACAGAAGTACAAAATGGTACATTTATGATTGAAACAGATGGGGATCTCTTCAAATCCATTTTAAGTTTTCATAAATCCTAAAATATGTAGAATTCTACAGAAAAAATGATTGTAGATAAAATAAAGTGGTCAAAAATCCTAAAGTAAAGGATACAGGCCACTTTTTATCTGTGTATCATTAATTTATAGTCAGAAAAAATGTAGAATTCTACAAAAAAAATGATTATAAATTGAATTATTCTTTAAATCATTTTAAAATGTAATCAGAAAAAGTGTAGAATTCTACAAAAAAGGTGATCAAAATGATAAAAAGAACTAAATACTTAAATCAACTTATCGCATTAAAGAACAACGGGTTTCCAAAAGTCATAACTGGACCAAGAAGAACTGGTAAATCCTATTTGTTGCATGAAATATTCACCGATTATCTCATAGAAAATAATGTACCTGAAGAAAATATAATTCTTATTGAACTTGATGATGATAAGAATGCCCATTTAAGAAATCCCATTGAGCTAGGAAAGTATGTACGTTCTATCACTAAAGATAAGAGTGACTGTTACGTCATTTTAGATGAGATTCAACGTGTTTTTACAATTGTTAATCCTGCATTAACAGGTGGAAAAATCAAATTAGCCAAAGCGAAAGATACAGAAACCATCTCTTTTGTTGATGTTGTATTAGGACTTTCTCATGAAAAAAACATAGACCTTTATATTACTGGATCCAATTCAAAAATGTTGTCAACCGACATTGTGACAGAATTTAGAGACAAGGCTAGCCAAATCCATATGCATCCATTATCTTTTGAAGAGTTTTACAGTTATAGACAAGGTTCTAAAACAGATGCCTTATATGAATATATGCAGTATGGTGGCATGCCACTTGCAGTGCTATCTGATGAAAATTCAAAGAAACAATATTTAAAAGGATTATTTGAAACCACGTATTTCAAAGATATTATTGAACATAATAAGCTAAAGAAAACAGAAAACTTAGATGAACTCTGTACCATTCTTAGTGATTTGACAGGCGAATTGTTGAATTCTAAGAAATTATCAAATACATTTAAAAGTGTTAAACATGAAAACATTGATGCACAAACAATTGAAAAATATATTCAATATTTTAAGGACGCCTTCATTCTCCAAGAAGCAAATCGCTATGACATTCGTGGAAAGAAAGAAATTGGTGCTTTAAGAAAATACTATTTTGTGGATACAGGTTTAAGAAATGCACGATTAAATTTTGCGTATCCCGATGAGGGACAATTGTTAGAAAATATTGTGTACAATGAACTCATATATAATGGATATACCATTAATGTTGGAACTTTCGATACAGTTGAAAAAAATAAAGAAGGTAAATCCGTTCGAAAAACAAATGAAATTGATTTTTTTGCACAAAAAAATGAACGTAAATATTACATTCAAATTTCAACAGATATCTCAAATTCTGAAACTCGAAACCGAGAAATTCGTCCTTTCATTAAATTAAATGATCAAATTCAAAAAATATTGGTAGTAAATCGACCTTATAAAGCCATGATGGATGAAGAAGGTTTTATAACTATTGGTGCCAGTGAATTTTTATTGAATTTCATCAAATAATAAGATCCAATCGGATCTTTTATTTTGGCACACTTACCAGTAAATCGACATTACCTTGGATGGAGTATCTTTTTGCATGACTTGTGATGATAAAGCCAATGCCTACTTGAATATCATAGTCTTTTCCATCAATATGTAAGATTCCATTTCCACTTAATGGTAAGCATAAGGAATATGAAGGATTGTTGATCTGAATTTCATTTTGAATTTTGTATCGAGTCACACTAAAATACTTTTCATTCACATATTCAATGACTTCATTTCCTTCTAACATCGTAACTGTTGGATGCACATCTAGTTCAATATGCGGTATATTTGTGACTTCAATAGCCTTTTCAATATGTAGTTCTCGCATATTCCCATTCGCATCTTTTCGATCATAATCATATATACGATATGTAACATCACTGGATTGTTGCACTTCAGCCATCATTAACTTTCCTTCAATACCATGAATGGTTCCTGCAGGTGTATAAACAAATTCATTTGCGTGCACTGGCTTTCGAACGAATAAAGTATCCCAAGCTTTTTCTTCTATGGCCTTTCGAAATTCTTCCTTTGTCTTGGCACTATGTCCACGAATGATTTTTGTTCCTTCTTCCACATCTAGCCACAGACAAAATTCAGCCTTACCATAATCATTTTCGTGTTTTCTAGCATATGCATCATCTGGATGTACCTGCACGGAACACGGTTCTTGAATCTCATTAATTTTAACCAATAGTGGAAACTTATCGTGAGGATCATTCGCAAATAATTCTCTGTGATTTAAATATACATCTTTTAATGTTTCCCCTTTATATTTTCCATTTTTGATCTTACTTAAGCCATTATCATGTGCACTAATAGCCCAGTATTCTCCAATCTTTTTGTCCATAGGACCGAAGCCAAACTTTTCTTGGATGTGCCTTGAACCATACAGCTTTTCTTTCATGGGCGAATCTAAAAATAATACTTTTTCCATTTTTTACTTCCCTTCATATCTTGACTTGAGCATACCACAAATATTTAAATCGTGTATAATAGAATAAGTGGACTTTTGGAGGTTATTTATGATTTTAGAACAAATTGATAAAGACTTATTGAAAATGGCAGAAGAATCGGATGTCATTTTAAAAGATATTTATAAAAAAATTGATGATGTATGTTTATACAATTCAGATCGTATCTTAGCTGCATTTATTGAGAACCACGTTTCTTATTCTGACTTTGCGGATATTAACGGATACGGTAACTATGATGAAGGTCGTGATAAAATCGAACGTATTTTTGCGACAGTACTCGGATGTGAAGATGCTCTAGTACGTCCTCAGATTATGAGTGGTACAAACGCTTTATATTTAACTTTATCTGCTCTATTAAAACATGGAGATACAATGATTTCCATTTCTGGTGCTCCATATGATTCATTGCAGGAAATGATTGGTTTATGTGGTGATTCTACACAATCACTAAAAGCCAATGGTGTAAAGTATGAACAGATTGATTTAGTAAATGATGATTTTGATGATGATAAGATTATTGAACGTTTAAAAGAAAACAATGTGAAATTAGTGGAAATCCAAAGATCTAGAGGATATGCTCACCGTTTATCATTAACCATTTCAAAGCTTGAGCGTATCATTAAAAAGATTCGTGAAGTAAACAAAGATGTTATTATCATGGTCGATAACTGTTATGGTGAACTTGTTGAAAAATTAGAGCCAGGACACATTGGTGCTGATGTTGTGGTCGGATCTTTAATGAAAAACTTAGGCGGAGGAATCGCCTCTACCGGAGGATATGTAGCTGGTAATAAAGAATTGATCAACATGGTAGCTGAACGCTTAACAGCTCCTGGAATCGGTAAGGATTTGGGTGCAAACTTTAACTTAAATAACTCTTTCTTTAAAGGTATCTTCATGGCACCAAATGCCGTTAAGAGTGCTTTAAAAACCGCAGTTTTTACAGCTTATATGTTAGAAAAATTAGGATACAAGAATGTATCTCCTGCTTATAATGATGAAAGAACGGATATCATTCAAACTTTAGAGCTTGGATCAAAAGAAAATCTTGTTAGTTTTACACAAGGTATTCAATCCACAAGTCCTATTGATTCATTTGTTCGTGTTATGGCTGCTCCAATGCCAGGCTATCCATTTGATGAAGTTATGGCAGCTGGAAGCTTTACACAAGGAAGTACAATCGAATTAAGTGCAGATGCTCCAGTCGTTGAACCATATACTTTATATATGCAAGGTGGATTAACATTAGAATATGGAAAACTTTCTATTCTTCTTGCCCTAACAAATATGAAAAACAACTAAGATGCCCAGTGCATCTTTTTTCGTTGCAAATCGATTCAACCGATACTTCAATCAATAAAGAATAAAAGTGGTCAATACCCTTTAAATATAGGGATTTAACCACTTTTTTAACAGCTACCCATCTGTCCACCATCGATACGAATAATGGAATTGTTGATGAAGTTAGCTTCATCACTAATTAAGAAACGAACAAGATAGGCCACTTCTTCTGGCTTTCCATAACGTTTCACCATGATTTTTTCTGTTTCTTCCTTTAAGAACTCTTCGTCATAGCCATCTAGTTCATTATCGGTTCCAATAAATCCGGGGGCAACACAATTCACATTGATGTATGGTCCAAATTCAGCCGCAAGATTGTGTGTCATTGAAATCAAGGCTGCTTTTGAAGCATCATAATCGATACACATTGGATAATATGTGTTAATTCCGTTGGTACTTGATATATTGATAATTCTTCCATATTCTTGATCCAACATGTGTTTATACACTCTTTTACTACAGTTAAAAGCACCTACAACATTGACATCTAATGTTCTTTTAAATTCTTCGGCATTTTTTAAATGAAACAAATTGGAAAGATCTACAGCCGCATTATTAATTAATATATCTACTCCACCCATCTTCTCTTCAATTTCACTAACCATTATATTTACTTGATCTACATCGGATACATCAGCACAAATGGTAAGACAACGAACATGATATTGAGATTCAATTTTTTCTTTTAATTCTTTGGCAGGCTGTTTAGAAGTTAAATAGTTAATGACAATATCATAACCATGTTTTGCGAGTTCCAATGCGATTGCACTTCCAATACCACGAGCACCACCTGTAATTAAGACGACTTTATTCATAGTTAAAAAAAGAAGAGCGATTAAGCTCTTCCTGCATATTTTCCATCTGTTGAGAATACAACGATTTTTTCACCTGGTTCGATGAACTGTGGAACTCTTAATGTTAATCCAGTATCTGTAGTTGCATCTTTAGTTTGGTTAGATGGTGCACCTTTGATGGCTGGATCTGTTTCAGCTACTGTCAATTCAACTTTTTCTGGGACAGAAACAGATAATAATTCTCCTTCGAAGAACATCAAAGATACTTCAGCCCCTTCAACAATAAAGTATTTGTTGAAATCAACTTGTTCAGCTGTTAATTCATAAGTATCGTATGTTTCTAAATCCATAAAGTAATATGTAGAATCTGCTTCATATGAGAATTGAGCTGCTTTTTTAGAAATGTTAGCTTGTTCAAATTTAGTTGAAGCATTGAAGTTTCTTTCTTGTGTATTACCTGTTTTTAAGTTTTTCATCTTAGTTTTTAAGATAGCTGCACCTTTACCAGGTTTAACATGTTGGAAATCTAATACTACCCAAGGATCACCATCAACGATTAAAGTTAATCCTGTTTTAAAATCACCTGCAGAAATTGCCATAATTTTTCACTCCTATTTTCTATAAATATTTTTTACACGCTTTATTGTACCATATCCTCATCATTTTTAGAAGAATGAGTATGATACTTTCTAAAGTATAAAAAACAGGTGCCGACTTTTGCAAATGTCTCTTATCGCCTTTATATAAAGCCAAAATAGAAACTATTTATTCGAAAAATTTTATCGTTTCAGTTTTACTAAAACCGCTTTATTTAAAGCACATCTGCAAGTTAGAGGAATCGTTTCTGTTCCTTAACACCTGATTTTTAGACTATAGAGTATGATACTTTCACTCTACTTTATTTTCCTTAAATAATTTCATCATTTCATTCGTTAAACTAAATTCACCTGGTTGAAGAATGATTTCATCTCTTTGAACCCAATCTGCATATTTCAATTCATTGGTATCCATAGATATTTCATCATTGCCCTTTACATCACAAAAAAACCCTAACAAAATATCATTGGCACTTCCCCAAGGCTGTGACTTATAGTAACGAATATTATTGACTTTGATTCCAGCCTCTTCCATAACTTCACGTTTTACCGTTTCTTCAACCGTTTCTCCAATTTCAGTAAACCCAGCAATCAACGCATTATACTTAAATCCTGTACGATATTTTGTCAACAATAACTTATCCCCATTGATTACACCCACAATGACAGCTGGCATAATTCTTGGATACACTGTGTTATGACATTCTGGACAAACCATAGCTCTTTCCTTTGTTGAATGTACCATCTTATGTCCACATCTTCCGCAGAATTTAGTATCTCGATACCAATCCGCCAAATGTTTTCCAGTAATAGCCGCAAATAAATTGTCTTTTGGACCAATTCCTTCAATACGCAAACTTCTTTCTTCAACATACCCATATCCAGATGGAATCTGATCCTCTCCTAATTGCATATCACATAAGAAATATTTTGTATTATCAATTGAAAACAAATAGCGATACTCTACATTTTCAACTTGTATGTCACTCACTTTAGGAAAAACAACTTCCTTATTCTCAAAACAATTTAAATGAATTAAAATCTTTCCATTCACAATACACAACAATACATCCTCTTGGGTTGCCTGTACATTAGGATCAAATTCATTGTGTAATTTATGTGGATAAATATCTTGTACCATTTTCTGATGCCCCCTTGTAAATTTATACATCGTATTCCTGCAATCACAAGGATACGACATCCTTTTTATCATCTAAAAATCAAGTATATCATGTAATTTAAGAATATTTTAGATAAGTTTAAGGATTTTGTCATTGTTTACTTGTGTTTTGAATGATATAATCTGTTGACTACAGGGAGAGGGCATATGTTTACTACAAAACACTTTATATGGATAGGAATTTGTATTCTATTTATCCTAATTATGAATCACTATGCGAAAAAAGAAGATTTCACGCTACAAAACGCTTGTTACTTCTTTATGTTTATATGTTTACTTAGCGAAACCACAAAAATGATGTCAGATATGATTCCAAGTACACATGGAGGAATGCACTTAAATCCGCAATCCCTTCCATTCCATATCTGCAGTATCTTATTGTTTATTGCGGCCTACATCACTTTTGGAAAGGATGGTCCACTAAAACAAAAAATGATCAACTTCTTTGCGGTTGTCGGTACTTGTGGAGGAATCGCCGCTATCTTGATTCCAACGTATGGCGTTGAATTTAATGTAGCCAATGTATATCAATGTTTCATGTATCATGCAACATTAACATGGTTTTCTTTATATTTGATTCGTTTCAAACATGCAAACCTAGGTATGCAGGCATTTAAAGACAATTTAGTCGTATTATTTGCGTTATTGATTTTTAACCTATATATGAATTCTATTTTGGCAGTCTATGATACAAACTTTATGTTTATTGTAAGACCACCATTAGAAGGACTTCCATTCCTTAACCTAAGTCATGGATACTATATCTATTTATTTAGAGTCATCATGCTTGGAGTGATTGGACTTAGCCTATTCCATTTACCATTCATAGTAAAAGAAAGAAAAAGCTGTGAGACAGATAGTGATTTTAACATCGCTTAGTCCACAGCTTTTCTTATACCAAGAAAAGCCTCCATTTTATGTAGGAGGCCTATATTATGAATCAATGACACGAACGAGTTCCCGTCAAACTCATTTGCTTAAAGGAGAGAATTTACTTTTAATTATTATAGTGATTTTAAATAGTTTGCGATTTCATCATCTTGGCAGTTTGGATAGAAATATTCTGCGAAGTGATCACCTGCAATCGTTTCTTTCAAGAAGTCTTGATCAATTTCTTTTAAGATTTCAATTAATGGACGGTGAGTCAAAGTTTTAACTTGATCTAAGATTTTTTTATTACGTTGTTCTGGTTCACGACGTTCTTTAGGGTATCCACCACCAAATGTTTCTGAGAACAATTTTTCAAAAGTATAGTGAAGATTAATTTCTGCACCCCATCCAAATCCTTGTGCAAAAGGCATAGCGATACAGTTTCCATCATTTACTTGTCCAAACAAGTAAGCATCAACAGCATCTGTGATGTGTCCACACAATACGTTAGGGAATGAGTTACAAGCAAGCATTGCTCCTTGTCCTGTTCCACATCCCGTTACAACAAAGTCAACAGCTTTCGTAGTTAATAAGATAGATGCTAATAAACCATTTTTTACATATGTTAATTGAACATCATCTTCTGCAGAATACATACCGTAGTTGAATACAGTGTGTCCTGCTTTTTGAGCTTCTTCATTTAATACTTCATAGATTTGTGCATTTTTTGCAGCTTGAGAGTTTTCGTTAATTAATGCGATTTTCATATATTCGACCCTTCCTTTTCTATTCTGGCTGTTTTCCAATATAAGCTAAGATACCACCATCTACATACAATACGTGACCATTGACAAAGTTACTTGCATCACTTGCCAAGAATACAGCTGGACCCATTAAATCTTGTGGTTCTCCCCAACGAGCAGCCGGAGTTTTACTTACGATAAATTGATCAAATGGATGTCTTGAACCATCTGGTTGTTTTTCACGTAATGGAGCTGTTTGAGGTGTTGCGATATATCCTGGACCAATACCATTACATTGGATATTGTATTCTCCATATTCACTACAAATGTTACGAGTTAACATCTTTAATCCACCTTTAGCTGCTGCATAAGCACTAACTGTTTCACGACCAAGTTCAGACATCATTGAACAAATGTTGATGATCTTTCCGTGACCTTTTTTGATCATTCCAGGAATAACAGCCTTACTTACGATAAATGGCCCATTTAAATCAATGTCAATGACTTGGCGGAAATCTTTTGCGCTCATTTCCAACATAGGAATACGTTTAATAATTCCTGCGTTGTTAACCAAAATATCAATTGTTCCTACTTCTTCTTCTACTTTTGCCACAAACGCATTGACTGCATCTTCATCTGTAACATCACAAACGTATCCATGAGCTTCGATGCCTGCTTCTTGATAAGCAGCTAAACCTTTATCTACTAATTCTTGTTTAATATCATTAAATACAATTGTAGCTCCTGCTTTTGCGTAAGCTGTCGCAATCGCAAAGCCAATACCATAACTTGCCCCAGTAATTAAGGCAACTTTCCCCTCTAATGAGAAATCTTTCATTTCAAACATATTCTTACTCTTCTTTCTATTTATCTTTGAACGCGGCCTGAACCGTCTCCACCAGCTAATTTCAACACTTCGTCCATGCTTACCATGTTGAAATCACCTTCGATAGAGTGTTTTAAGCAACTTGCGGCTACCGCAAATTCAATGGTTGCCTGAGGATCATATCCTTCTAGGCTTGCGGCAATCAATCCAGCTCCAAAGCTGTCTCCACCACCTACACGATCTACAATCTGCATATTGTATCTCTTTGAGAAATAGTAATCTTTTCCATCATACAACATAGCTGACCAGTTGTTGATATTCGCATTGATTGACTCTCTTAATGTGATGGCTACTTTTTCAAATCCAAAGCGTTTTGTCAATTCACTAGCTACTTCCTTATATCCTTCGCGATTGACTTCACCACTTGTTACATCTGTATCACTGGCCTTGATTCCAAATACATCAGCTGCATCTTCTTCATTGGCAATACATACATCGACATATTCACAGATCTTAGCCATGACTTCACCAGCTTTTTCTTTTGACCATAGCTTGTTACGATAGTTCAAGTCACATGAGATCTTAACACCATGTTCCTTTGCTTTCTTACAAGCTTCTATTGTAAGTTCTGCTACATTGTCACATAGTGCTGGTGTGATACCTGTAATATGAAACCAAGCACAGTCTTTAAAGATTTCATCCCAGTTAAAATCCGCACTTGTAGCTGTATAAATACTAGAGCCTGCACGATCATAGATAACTTTACTAGGACGTTGGCTAGCCCCTTTTTCTAGATAGTAGATACCGATACGGTCTCCACCACGAGCAATATAAGATGTGTCTACACCATATTTGCGTAATGAATTGATGGCACATTGGCCAATTTCATGATTTGGAAGACGAGTTACGAATTTGGCATCAAAACCATAGTTAGCTAAAGAAACAGCAACATTGGCTTCTCCACCACCATAAGTTGCACCAAAAGTATCGGCTTGTACAAAGCGATAATATCCTTCGGGTGCTAGACGTAACATGATCTCTCCAAAAGTGACTACTTTTTGTTTCATATTAAATCTCCATTTTTAAATCTGGATTAATCAAATGGATTCCAAATCCAGCTATTTCTAAATCTAAATAAACAAAGTTGATTCGATTTGTCTTTTTATTACGTGTAATACTTTCTTCGACAAACTTCACACCTTGTTTAGAAAGGTGATACATTGCTTTTTCAGGATATGGAGTATAGATTCCAATATGACCATTTTCTCCACGGCCTTTTTTATGTAAAACCTCAAATCCTACACCGGCAAAATTTGATTTTGGCTTTGTGTATTGTGTAAAGTGGAACAAAGAACATAATGTATCTGTCACTTGTTTTGATTCTTCAGGACTATTTGTGTTAATTCCAACATGAATTAATTGGAAGTCTAACAAGCTCTTGATTGCTGATCTAGATAATGCTTCAATTCCATCCCAATCTTTCGCGACAACCAAATCATTTGGCAACATAAAGCTTCCGCCGATTGCTTCTACATTTGGCAATGAAAGATAATCATGCATATTCTTTGTGTTAATGCCACCTGTTGGCATAAAGTGAACGTTCGCATATGGAGCACTTAGATCTTTTAATTTCTTAGCACCTCCACTTGATTCTGCTGGGAAGAACTTTAATTGTGTTAATCCCATTGAAAGAGCCATTTCAACTTCACTCGCTGTTGATACGCCTGGATACACTTCCACGTCATGATCCAAACACCATTGAACCACTTTCGTATTAAATCCAGGTGTAATAATAAATTTAGCTCCTGCTTCAACAGCTTCTTTTGCTTGTTCAACAGATAATACAGTTCCAGCACCGACTAACATATCTGGTAATTGTTCTGAAATAGTTTGGATTGCACTCGTTGCATGTTCGCTACGATATGTAACTTCAATAACATCGATTCCACCATTTAGCAGTGCCTTAGCTAATGGGTATGCATCTTCTTTTTCCAGAATCTTAACAACAGGTACGATTCCTGTGTTGGAAATACGATTCATATACGATTCCATAGTTCCACCTTCCATTTTCTATACTTTGCGTGTGTCTAGTACGCGTTTACTTTTTAGTAAACCGGTTCACCTGTAGTCTAGTATAGTAAACCGGTTTTGTCAACTTGAAAAGTGAAAATAATCTGTTTTTTATTTTTTTTAATTTTTTCGTATATATTATAGGTATGCGTTTCCGGAGTTTGTTAATTTTTGAACAAAATGTGTTGACAATCCATTTTTGAGGTGTAATAATGGTGTTGTTAGTAAACCAGTTTACTTTTTTGAGGAGGCTATGGAGATTATGGTGCGTACAGTAAATATCGAACCAATTACTAAAAAACAAGAGTTTTTAGCAACACCCGCCCTTACAAAAGAAGAATTAACAAATGCGTTTGAAGAATGTTTAAAACAAGTTGATTTAAATATGGAATATTTCAAAGATCGATTCCCATATTCATGTACTAAAGGTTTAAAGTATCCAATCATCGACAACATCGAATGGACTGATGGATTCTGGACAGGTATGTTGTGGTTGGCATATGAATATACGAATGATAAGAAATATAAAGAATTAGCTGATCGAAATATCGAAAGCTTCTTGCACCGTGTTGAAAATCGTATTGAATTAGATCACCACGATCTTGGATTCTTATATTCGCTATCTTGCGTAAGTGGCTATAAGCTTACAAAAAATGAGCACGCAAAAAAAGCTGCATTGTTGGCGGCTGATAAATTGATGGAGCGTTGGCAAGAAAAAGGACAGTTCTTACAAGCTTGGGGACCTAAAGACAGTCCTGAACATTATCGATTCATCATCGACTGCATGTTAAACATCCCATTATTATATTGGGCAAGTGAAGTTACTGGTGATAATCACTATGCGGATGCCGCAACAAAACACTTCACAACAAGTTGTAAATATGTAATTCGTGATGATGCGAGTGCATATCACACATTCTATATGGATCCAGTTACTGGAGGACCAAGTCATGGTGCTACACGTCAAGGATATTCAGATGATAGTTCTTGGGCTCGTGGACAGGCATGGGGTATTTATGGAATCCCATTAAATGTTCGCTACACGAAAAACACAGAATACGTTGATCTATATAAAGGAATGGCAAACTATTTCTTAAATCGTTTACCAGAAGACAATATTTGTTACTGGGATTTGATTTTTACAGATGATCCCGAACAATCAAGAGATTCAAGTGCAGCTGCCATCGCAGTATGTGGAATGCTTGAAATGGATCAATGGATCAAAGAAGAGGATCCAAGTAAAAAGGTGTATCAAAAAGCTTGTGACAACATCACTCGCTCATTGATTCAAAACTACACTAACAATGATCACAAACCAGGCGATCCAATCTTGTATCATGGCGTATATTCATGGCATAGTGGTAAAGGCGTAGATGAAGGAAACATCTGGGGCGACTACTACTACATGGAAGCATTAATGCGTCAAATCAAGCAATGGGATCCATACTGGTAAAAATAAGGAGGAGATAAAATGGCAACACCAAACATCGTTATGACACGTATCGATGAACGTTTAGTTCATGGTCAAGGTCAATTATGGGTAAAATCTTTAGGCGTTAACACAGTAATCGTTGCGAACGATCAAGCAAGCCAAGATGCAATGGCACAAACTTTAATGAAGACTGTAATTCCTAAGGAAGTCGCAATGCGTTTTTACTCAGTACAAAAAGTTATCGACATCATTCACAAGGCAAATCCAGCTCAAACAATTTTCTTAATTGTTAAAGATTGTAAAGATGCTCTACGCCTAGTTGAAGGTGGCGTTCCAATCAAACAAATCAACATTGGAAACATTCACAACTGTGAAGGTAAAGAAAAAGTAACTCGTTCTATTTTCTTGGGTGCTGAAGACAAGGCTGCATTAAAAGAAATGATCGAAAAGTATAACGTTGAATTTAATACACAAACTACACCAAGTGGTTCTGATGGAAGTGTATTAGTAGATATTAAAAATTATTTATAGGAGATAAAAGAATATGCAAATTACATTGTTACAGGCCGTAATCATCGGTCTATGGACAGCATTCTGCTACTCAGGGATGTTGTGGGGTATTTTTACGAACCGTGCTTTAGTTTTAAGTTTCGGTGTTGGTATTGTATGTGGAGATTTAAAAACAGCATTGCAATGTGGAGCAATCGCTGAATTAGCATTCATGGGATTCGGTGTTGGTGCCGGTGGAACTGTTCCTCCAAACCCAATCGGACCTGGTATCATTGGTACATTAATGGCAATCACTATGGATGGTGTTACACCAGAAAGTGCATTATCATTATCTATTCCTTTTGCAGTCGCAATTCAATTCTTACAAACAGCTATCTATACAGTTCGTGCAGGTGCACCAGAAAGTGCAAACAACGCATTGAAAAAACAAGACTTTGGAAAATTCCGTTTACACTCTAACTTAACAATCTTGTTATTTGCTCTTGTTGGATTCTTATTAGGATTCTTAGGTGCATATAGCATGGATACATTAAGTAAATTAGTAGCATTAGTACCAGCTTGGTTATTAAAAGGATTAACAGTTGCTGGTGGTATGTTACCTGCTATCGGTTTTGCTATGATCATGAGCGTTATGTTAAAGAAAGAAGTTGTTCCATTCGCATTATTAGGATACTTCTTAGCCGCTTACTTAGGCGTACCAGTAATCGGTATTGCTATTGTCGGAACTGTATTCGCATTAAAACACTATAACGATGCTGGAAATGTCGCTGTCGCACAAGCTGCAACTGAGGAGGTAGAACACGATGACTGGATCTAAATTAACAAAGAAGGATTACACTAAGACTACATTACGTGCTTACTTCTTACAAAATGGTTTTAACTATAGTAACTATCAAGGTTTAGGATACGCTTTAGTTATGTATCCTGCATTCAAAAAATTGTATGGTGATAACCCAGCTAAATTGGCTGAAGAATTAGACAATAACTGTGAATTCTATAACACAAACCCTAACTTCTTACCATTTATCACTTCTATTCACTTGGCAATGGCAGAAAACGGAATGGAATACGATGAAATTCGTGGTATCAAAATGGCATTGATGGGTCCTTTAGCAGGTATTGGTGACTCATTATCACAATTCTGTATTGCTCCATTATTCTCAACTATCTTTGCTTCTATGGCTATGGATGGTGTGGCAATTGCTCCATTATTATTCTTAATCTGCGAAAACGTTACATTATTGGCAATCAAACTTGTTATGGGTGGATATGGACGTCGTCTAGGAACAAGCATGATTGACAAATTATCTGAAAAAATGGGTGTTATTTCTGAAGCTGCAAGTATGATCGGTGTTACTGTTATCGCTGGCTTAGCTGCAACATTCGTTAAAATGAACGTCGCAATCACATTCTCTGCTGGTGCTATTGAAGAAGGTGTTAAACAATCTACAGTAGATATTCAGGCAATGTTAGATAAAGTTGCTCCTGCATTATTACCAGTATTATATACAGCATTAATGTATTACTTAATCAAGAAAAAAGGTGTTACAACTTATTGGTTAGTATTGATCACTGTTGTTATCGGTGTTGCATTAAGCTGCTTAGGAATCTTAGCCTAATACATAAAGGAAGCAAATTTGCTTCCTTTTCTTTTTTAAGGAGAATTCTATGAATCTATCTTACATAAAAAAACAACTACAATTCTGGGCAGACAAGAAGGATGTACTACACGTAAAAAAAATATTAACGAAAGAAGATCAAATTCTAGTAAAAAGAAAATCAGAAGAACTGATTCAAAACATCTTTACGTTTGATAAACCATGGGACATGGAACGCTGCCAAATTCCTTACAAGCTAGAAACATTAGATTGGAACATACAATTAAACGATGATGAAGAATGGTGCTTCATGCTCAATCGCATGGACTACCTAAACTATCTGGTTCTTTCGGATCATATTGAATATGCCAAAACACTCATTTTAAACTGGATAGAAGCCCATCCAACAATTCAACCAGAACCAAGCACAAGAACACTCGATACAGGCATTCGTTTAATGAACTTCTTTGAAGCCCTACCTTATTTGTACGCAAACAGTTTATTAAGTGATGAAGAAATCACTACGATTGCCAAGTCCATGTTGGATCAGTGTGCGTATTTAAAAGAGCATTACATTCCAAAATACATAACATCAAATTGGGGAAGCATTCAAACATGTGCTATGATCAGCATATTACCTATGATTGAAGAACAAAGTGATATCTATGCTTGGGCATTCAATGAATGGAAAAGACAAATCCAAGCACAAGTGTATCCAGATGGCATGCATTGGGAACAATCCACGATGTATCATATTGAAGTCTTAAATTACTGCATGAAAGCTATGTATTATTCAGAACAAGAATTGCCACAAATTCATGCATTGGCTAGAGCTATCTTCTTACAGGCTACCCCTCATAAAGAAATTGAAACATTCGGGGATACAGATCGCAGTAATATTCAAGATGTCATGACACGTGCTAGCTTCTTATTTAATGAACCCACATGGAAGTCGATCGCATTTCATACTTTTGACATGGAATCTTTATATACATTAGGAGCTAAAAATGCCAAGATCTATCTGGAAATGCAAAGTACAGAATCTAACGAGCTTAACTTTGATGGAAAAGATAGCGGTATGTATACATCAAGGAGTTCTTGGAAAGAAGATGCTAACTTTACCATGTTTACTAACGGATCATTAGGCAGTGGACATGGACATAGCGATAACTTACATGTATCCATTTACTATAAGGGAAATCCTGTATGTATTGATGCAGGACGATTAACATATCGTGAAGATCATCCACTAAGAGTACACTTAAAATCTATGGCAAGTCATAATGGTGTGATTGTAGATGAACATTGCTCATGTGTACCTAAGGATAGTTGGGGATATGAAGATTTTGGTGTTCCATTAAAGAATTATGTCTATCATAAAGATGGCATTCACTACTATGAAGGTACACTATTAGGACATGATCCGTTACAGGTATGGACAAGAAAAGTGATTGTCCTTGATGTAGGTGTATGGATGATTGTTGATGAAGTAAAAGAAGATGGTAGCCATCATGCTGTTACACGTTTTCATTTAGATCCAAATGCTAGTGATTTAAAAGGTTTAAAGCTTGTATCCAACATTCCATACACAAAGCATATTGAGCCATGTTCCCTTCGTTATAATGAAGAATTAGAGCACGATGTTTTATATTTTGAACAAGATTTCACGAATCATTTCGAACAATGCATTTGTTTTGTGGATAAAGCGATTGAAGCAAAAGATGATTTCGTTCTTCAAAACAACGATACAAAACTAGATAATACGATTGTACACACTAAAAAATTTATACTTTCAGAAGATGAATCTTATAGTGTAGCCATATTCCATAAGGAAATCTATAAAGGAAAGAAAGTATTATTCTTAGATGGTGAACCATTCCATTGCAAAGTATTTGTCGTACATAAGAAAAAAGATAAAGTAAAAACATATATTGTTCGTGCATAGTAAACGCGTTTGCTAGAAAATGTAATATTTGTTAAAATTAGAGTATTGAAAGGATCCGCTTTATGAAAGAAAAAATAACCATTCGTGATATAGCCGAACGTGCTGGAACATCTAAAACTACTGTCTCTTTTTTTCTAAATGGTAAGACGGACAAAATGTCAGAGGAAACCCAAGCAAGAATTGCTCAAGTCATCAAAGAGACAAACTATCGTCCAAGTATTGCAGCACGCTCTTTAAACGCAAAAGAAACACGTTTAATTGGCGTCATCATTGGAGATATCACCAACACGTTTGCCAATCAAATCGTTAAAGGAATTGATGATTTTGCAAGAGATAATCGTTACCAGTTGATTGTTGGAAACAGTAATTATAATTTTGAAAATGAAAAAGGATACGTCAATCGCATGTTGGCAATGGGAGTTGATGGTTTTATCATCCAGCCATCCAGTCATTTTGCCGAATTGATTCCAAAAATCAAACAAGAAAATAAAGACGTAGTATTTATTGATTCACAAGTTTCTATGGATAAAGAAAAATGGGTCAAGACAAACAACTATGAATCCATATTGAATGTAGGAACACACCTAATCAATGATGGATATGATGAATTCATTATGATTACGGCAGATCCACATGTATTAAGTACACGTTTAGAGCGTACAACTGGTTTTTTACACGCTTTAGAAGCAAAAGGAAAAACATGCAAAACCCACGTTGTAGCAGATGATATAACAAGTGATGCATTACGTGATCTACTCTATAATGAATTACGTTTTGGCGTTCGCACCCTCATCTTTGTAGCCAACTGCTTCTTATTACCACGTGTCTATTTGGCATTAAAAGATTACCGAAACCTAATGCCAGATACAATTGGATTAATTGGCTTTGACAATACAGAATGGACTAACTTCTCTAGTCCAACTGTCACAACGATCGTACAACCTGCCTATGATGAAGGCTATCAAGCTGCATCGATCTTAATTGATTCATTAAAAGGAGAAAACAAACAGATTCCAAATCAAATCTTAAAGTGTTCTGTAAACTGGAATGAATCAACCAAACAACACAATTAAAGATTTACAATGATGCCCATATTTACTTATGGGTTTTTTCTATCATCAAGAATTTAATTCATATCTTAAATCTTTCATTAGTTTTTATATTTTATCAAATATAACTTATAAATTTGCTTTTTCAACACAAAATTTCAATTATAACTGATAAATTTTGACTTTCTACACTAAAGTTCAATTAAAAATCTCATCCCATTTATTTTGGACTGAGACCTTTTATTTTATCGACTGTACCATTTCTTTAACATACTCCTCAACATACTTAGGCGCATCTTTTCCATACTTTTCAACAATCTTCACAATAGCTCCATCGGATTGACCGACCTTTTTTTAGCTTGTTCTGGCGTTGAGATTCCAAAACCTACCTCAACAGGAATGTCTGTGACTTCTCATACAAGATGTACCATAGCTGAAATATCTGTTGTAATCGTAGAACGAATACCTGTAACACCTAATGAAGATACGCAATAAATAAAGCCACCTGCATCTTTGGCAATCGTTTGAATGCGTTGATGACTAGTTGGTGTAATCATGCTGATCAAATTTAAACCATATTTCTTTAATACCACATCAAACTCTTCTTTTCCCTCATAAGGAACATCCGGAAGAATCAATCCACTCATTACCCTCAGCTAATAGTGCTGCTTTTTTTACAACCTCAGCTCCCGCACTTTGAGCTAAAGTTTCTAATAAATGTGAAACATATATTGACTTATTATTTATGTAATATATAATTAAATTAACGATAAACATTAATTTTTTAATGTTAGGAGGTAATATCATGAATGATAAGTCTAAAGATTTATTGAAGAAAATGTGTTTCGTTTTAGAAATTGTTCGAGGGACTTGTTTAATTTCTGTTGCGTTGTTGATTGGACTTAGCTTATTTTATGCCTTCAACAAAGATGTATATAACACTTTATTTGGAAGTATAAGAATTGACTTTCTTCAATTGATGTTTAAAGATGATACTGCTTTACAAAAAGATACCATGTCCATGTGGTTACCAATCCTTTTCTTATTGACTGCAATTCTTATATTCATCATCTACAAATCTGTAAAAGCGATTGAATCTATTTGTATGATCACAATGGATCATACTCCATTTGATTTAAGCGTTTCTAATCACATCAAAAACCTTGCCAAGTACATTCTTGCAGGTGGTATTGTCTTTAATATTCTTGAAGTATGTCGTGTTATGTACTTTAAACAAATCATCAACTTTGATTTACTCTTCAATCCAAAATATGTTACACAAATCAAATTTGATATTCGTATTGAATTCAGCTTCTTAATTTTTGCCGCACTTATTTATCTGTTATCTTATATATTTAGATATGGACAAGAACTACAACAATTGAGTGATGAGACGTTGTAATTATGGGTAAGATCATATTACGTTTAGATCGCGTTATGGCCGATCGAAAAATGAGTTTGAAAGAATTATCTGAAAAAGTTGGCGTCAGCAATGTCAACTTATCAAAGATGAAAACGGGTAAGATTTCTGCGATTCGCTTCTCTACTTTAGAAGCTATTTGTGAAGTATTAAATTGTCAACCTGGTGATATATTGGAGTATGTAAAGGACGATGAAAATAGCTAGAAGCACAAACTTCTAGCTATTTTATTATGATTTTAAATTTCAATAACACTACATACTATATTTCAAATTCAGTTAATCCCATTATTGTCTGTTCATGCACACTTAATATAAGAAAAGATTCGTCATATATTTTTAGTATGTAATAATTATTCAATCGCATCTTTTCGAATATAATGCGATGCGCGGCCTAGACCTTTACGAATAATAGTACCATCTTCAACTAATTTTTTTAGTGCGGATTCCACAGAAGAACTGCCTAAACTAGGGCAATTTTCCATAGCATCTCTTTTCGTAAAGGTACCTATTGTGCCATTTACATATGTCTTAACAATATCACATGAGCTACTTCTTTTTCCGCTTTTCTCACTAATTATTAATCTTTCTTCGAATTCACGGTAGCATTTTAAAATAATGCCAAGCATATATTTAATAAATGGCTCGGGATCATTTGTTCCTTCATGCCAACCTAAATCTGCTTGTGCTAAAGCCTGATAATACGCTTCTAAGGTGATTTTGGCGGGTGTGAAGAAGTGAATCAATATATTCATGGTGGAGAAGGAATACTGAAAGAAATTGTTCAAAAGATTGGTTTTCAAATCTACAAAACAGAAGAAATGATGCAATTGATTGAATATATACGGGAATATAATGATGATGCTGAAGAAGAACAGCTGAATTTTTATGGTTTTGATATGCAGAGAATTAGATATTCTTTTGATGCGTTGAAAAAAGAATGTATTGCTGAAGGAGTTAATTTATCGGATAATTTCATCATAGATGGTCAATGGAATCAAAATTATAGTTATGCAGAGAAAAAAGATTTACTGATGAAATTAAAAAAGACATTAGAATTAAAAGAGTTTAATGGTGATTTGATTCATTTTGTAGATGTGTTATTACAAAATGTTGAAGTTTTACATAGAAAAGATACTGATGGAAGCTTATTAAGAGATCAGTATATGGCTGAAAATGTTTCTTGGATTTTGCAAAAGGAGCAGCAAAGAAGAAATGATTGTATTTTCATCAGTGGGCATAATGAACATGTTGCAAAATGGGGAAGTTATGACTCTATGGGGAAACTGTTATCAAATCAATATAGATATTATGTGATTGGAACAAACTTCTATAAGACAAGATGCAATTTACCTGAAGGAAATCATAAACATACCATACAGACATTTTATTCTCATGATCCACTTGCAAAAACAGCGAAATTAGCCGGCTTTAAAATGTGCTGGATTGATTTTTCTTCTCTTGAAGAAGGTACAGAAATTAAAAGGCATGCAGATGCATATACCTATATGGGGAGCGCTAGGAGAAAGCTACTCTATCATGAATCGCTTCCTGCCTCCTAGCTATCGCATGTTTCAGCCACCCACAACGCTTTATGACAGTATGATTTATGTCTCAAATGCATCACCAACAAAGATTATTGAATGATTATTGATTTACATGTTACAAAGGAACTATAATAAACATGTTGAAAAATGGGGAGCTGAGTGGCTGAGAGTAGGTTCGACCTTGACCCTGAAACCTGATTTGGATAATGCCAACGTAGGGATGATATCTTTATTGTATGTTAGCTGCAGATTAGGTTTTTCTGCAGCTTTTTGTTTTTTGATCAGAATGTGGCGGCAAATTGGGGGCACCACCTTATGTCGCATTAAAAAAGTAATGCAGGAAGGAGATAGAAAATGAAAACAGCATTAACAATCGCTGGAAGTGATTCCAGCGGAGGCGCTGGTATCCAGGCGGATATCAAAACAATGTGCGCAAATCACGTATTTGCGACGAGTGCAATTACAGCACTAACGGCACAGAATACATTAGGTGTTACAGGAATTATGGAAGTAACACCAAAATTTCTTGGGGAGCAGCTGGATGCAGTCTTTACAGATATTTATCCAGATGCTGTGAAGATTGGAATGGTTTCTAGTTCTGATCTGATTCGTATGATTGCTTCAAAACTGCAGGAATATAAGGCAGCTAATATTGTTGTGGATCCGGTGATGGTCGCAACAAGCGGCGCAAAACTTATTAGTGATGATGCAATTGAAACATTGAAAAAAGAATTGTTGCCTTTAGCAACAGTCATTACACCAAATATTCCAGAAGCAGAAGTTCTAGCGGATATGAAGATTGCAAATGAAGAAGAAATGATTATCGCTGCTGAAAAAATTTCTAAGAAATTTGGATGTGCAATTCTGGTAAAGGGTGGTCATCAAATCAATGATGCAAATGATCTGTTGTATAGAGATGACGCATATACATGGTTTCATGGAAAACGTATTAACAACTCTAATACACATGGAACAGGATGTACATTATCCAGTGCTATCGCATCCAATCTTGCAAAGGGATATGATTTGGATACATCCGTAAAACGTGCAAAGGATTATATTTCCGGAGCATTGAATGCAATGCTTGATCTTGGTAAGGGATCTGGACCAATGGATCATTCATTCGCAATTGATAATGAATATGCAAAGGAGAATGTTCAATGAAGAAAACTTCTTTGTTTGAAAATGCATTGATCTGGTTTGGTGCAGGTGTTTCTATTGCAGAAATACTGACAGGTACATATCTTGCACCTTTAGGATTGAAAAATGGTATTTTAGCCATTGTGGCTGGACATGTCATTGGCTGTATCTTATTGTTCCTGGCTGGTGTTATTGGTGGGAAAATGCGCTTAAGTGCGATGGATTCTACAAAGATGAGCTTTGGACAGAAAGGTTGTCTTTTATTTGCGGCATTAAATGTACTGCAGCTTGTTGGATGGACAGCAATCATGATTTATGATGGTGCACTTGCGGCAGATGGTATTATGCATACAGGTGCATGGATCTGGTGTTTGATTATTGGTATCTTGATTCTTGTATGGATTGGTGTTGGTATTACAAACCTTGGAAAAATCAATACAGTTGCGATGGTTGCTTTATTTGTTTTGACTTTAATGCTTAGCAAATTTATCTTCTTTGATGGAAACAGTGCAGTTGTATCTACAGAAGCAATGACGTTTGGTGCAGGTGTTGAACTTGCAATTGCGATGCCTTTGAGCTGGCTGCCTTTGATCAGTGACTATACACGTGAAGCGGAAGATCCTGTGAAGGCTAGTTTAGTTAGTAGTATTGTGTATGGAATCGTTAGCTGCTGGATGTATTTGATTGGTTTAGGTGCGGCTTTATTTACAGGAGAATATGATATTGCACAGATCATGTTGAAAGCAGGTTTGGGTATTGCGGGATTATTGATCATTGTATTCTCTACAGTTACAACAACATTCCTGGATGCTTATTCTGCAGGTATTTCTAATGAATCTATCGTGCCAAAATGGAATGGAAAACACGTAGCAATGGTTGTAACTGTTGTTGGTACAATTGCGGCAATTGTATATCCAATGGATAATATTACTGATTTCCTGTATTTGATTGGTTCTGTATTTGCTCCTATGATTGCAATCCAGATTGCTGATTTCTTTATTCTAAAGAATGATAAAAGAAATGTAGAATTTGATGTACTGAATCTTGTATTATGGCTTGTCGGATTTGTTGTGTATCGCTGTTTTATGCAGATTGATACACCTGTTGGAAATACAATTCCATGTATGATCATTACAATTCTGTTAAGTGTTGTAATTCACAAGATTATCAAAAAGAACAATTAAAATTTAGATTTATGAAAAAATGAAAAAGGATGGAATGGAATTCTTGAAAATGGACTTTATTCGATCCTTTTTATATTGACGGTACATATTTGCTTCAGTATAGTTGAAGTATCAAAGGCTATGACGAAGAGCGCTGTTTTGCTAAGAAACTAATAAGAGAGTCCGACATTTGGTGAAAGCGGATAGTGGAAACAAAATCAGTAAATCACTTCTGAGCTTGTGTGCTGAAATATAGTAAGTATACACATAATAAATCACGTTACAAGTTTCGGACTTGTTGGAGTCTAGTAGAGTGGCATAGTTTTCTATGCAAATTGAGTGGTACCGCGGATATCAGATTCGTCTCATGTTTTGGGATGAATCTTTTTTTGTGTGCTGGAAGAAAAAAGAAATGAAATTAAACAAAAAGAATATGGTGGTTATCCGTTTTATGTTGTTCTCACTGTTCTTTGGAGCTGGAAATTTAATCTTTCCACCATTCTTAGGACAAAATGCAGGGGAACATACGTTTACTGCGATGGCTGGTTTTTTATTAACAGCGGTTGTATTGCCAGTGCTTGGTGTCATTGTTGTTGCTAGATTTGATGGATTAGATAAGTTAAGTGGAAAAGCTGGAAAACGTTTTGCATTCATATTTACAGTATTGATTTATCTTTCTATTGGACCTGGTCTAGGTATTCCGTGTGCAGCTTCTGTTCCGCTTGAAATAGCAGTTTCACCATATTTGCCAAACGATGCAAATCGTACGCTATGGATGGTTTTATACTCTGCTCTTTTCTTTCTTGTTGCATTATGGCTGTGTTTGAATCCTGGTAAACTTGTACAGCGTATTGGAAGGGTATTAACACCTAGCTTATTGATTTTGCTTGTTCTTTTGTTTATCAGTTTTGTGACAAAAGGAAATGTCAACGTTGCACCTGCCTTAGATAGCTATCAATCTTCTGCATTTTTAAAAGGTTTTACAGAGGGCTATAACACAATGGATACCATTGCAGCATTAAACTTTGGTCTAGTAATTTCAACAACACTTGTTTTGTTTGGATTAAATGAGAAGAAAGATCGTATTTCACATACTGTGTATGCTGGTATATTTGCAGGCAGTATCTTAGCAATTGTATATATGATGCTTTCTTATATGGGAATGTGTCCTTCTGGTGTATATGCAATACAGGAAAATGGTGCATGGACTTTGAGGTGTATTGTGCAGCAGGTGTTTGGTGATGGAGGTGCAATTCTTTTGGCAGCAATCTTTACATTAGCTTGCTTAACAACCTGTGTTGGTTTAATTAATTCCATTTCTCAATTCTTTTCTATCTTATTTAAGAACTTTGTAGAAATCTACCTAGAGTCAATGGAACATCGTATTAAAGAAAATACGTTGATGACCAAACAAAATATCTTTTATCATCATATCGTTCCCTATCTTGGTGAAATGAAACTAGATGAAATTACTCCAAAAGATATTATCCATTGGCAAGATCAAGTCATGAAAGATAACAACTATAAACAGACGTATCTTAAAACGATCCATAATCAACTCAGTGCTTTATTTAATTATGCTGTTAGATTTTATGGATTAAAAAACAACCCTACTAGACTTGCCGGTAACATGGGTATAGAAGAAGTTGGTGAAATGAAATTCTAGACTAAAGAAGAATATCTTACCTTCTCTAGAGCAATGATGAATAAAGAAGAAAGTTATCATGCATTTGAAATCTTGTATTGGTGTGGCATACGTCTTGGTGAACTGCTTGCCTTAACAGCTGAAGATTTTGATTTTGAAAAGAAAACTTTAAGAATCAACAAATCCTATCAGCATATTAGAGGTAAAGACGTTATCACAACACCTAAAACCATAAAAAGTAATCGTGTATTAACACTTCCTGATTTTCTATCCGATGAGATGCAAGATTATATCTCTAGACTCCCCTACTTAAAAGTTGATGATCATATCTTTACAATCACTAAATCTGGTCTTCATCATGAAATAGATCGAGGATGCAGAGAAACCGGTGTTAAAAGAATACGTGTCCATGATTTAAGACATTCCCACGTATCTATGCTGATTGAAATGGAATTTAGTGCTGTAGATATCGCAAATCGTGTTGGGCATGAAAGTGTTAAAGTAACCTATCGATACGCACATATGTTTCCCAATAAAGATCTTATGATTGCCAAAAAATTAAACATTTCAAGAAATGGTGAAAAAGATGAGCAAGAAAAATCTAGATCAGAAAGGACGTTTGAGAAATAAAATTATTTCTTTCAGAATGTCAAAAGAGGAAGCAGAACTATTAGATAGAAGAGTACTGATGTCCGGACTTACAAAACAAGATTTTATAGTCAATTCATTACTCGAAAAAGAGATAGCCGTATATGGCAATCCATATGTATTCAGAAGCCTACAAGACGAACTTATTCGGTTCATTAACTTGTATGGAACTAAAATTGATAACGATGCAGACGATGAAATGATTACTTTGGCCCTCAAAACCATCTTGGCAATGCGAAAAAAGGGTAAAACAGAAGTATTTGTTGGTTAAGCAAATCCTCATGAAAGCCTTATTTTAAAAGCTGTTTTATGTTTTGGTCCAACCTCTAAGCACCTCCAAACCGTTTAGTCAAATTTCAGTGATTTCCGTCCAAAAATGACCTGATTTTTGTCAAAAATCGGTCAATTTTACCTGTTTTTCACTGAAAAGTACGATTTTGGACCCTTCTGAAAACCTTTAGTTAAGGCACCAAATACAAAATACGTTTTCAAAATGTTTTCAACACCACTTGAGATATTAAAAAAAGCCCTTGAACAAAGGACTTTTTCAACTTTTGATATTATTCGAACTAGGAAAAGAAAGTTATAACGTAAACTTTATTGTTTACTATATATACGCAAATTACAGTATTTATTTACAATTAACATGTATTACATATCTTAATTATTTTTATTGGTATCATTTTGGTAGCAGCTAGATACCTGGGAATGAATTTAAATATAGTTTAAATCACTTCACGCGTATTCTCTTTTAAAAGCTACTATTTAAGTACTCTTCCACATCCATAGATACAATCTTTTTGTTTTCAAATAATAAGACTTTATCATATAAAGAAACTGTTTCTTTTGTTACTTTATGTTCTATAGACAATACTGTAATATCTGGATTGGATAAAATGAATTGATGTATTCGATCCGAATTTGCTTTATCGATTGCAGAAAAAGCCTCATCCAAGAAAAGCCATTTTTTATTTCTGTACATTGCTCTTGCCAAACAAATACGTTGCTTCTCTCCACCACTTAAATTCAAATGTTCAAAATCAAGATTGTCTCTTTCCTTATCAAATATTGATTCTAAATTAAATATAGTTACTAAATCTTTCAAGGAATATTTACTCATTTTCCTTCCTAAAGTAATATTTTGTTCAAAGGAAAACGGTAATAAGTCATTGTTTTGATTCACATAAGAAAACTTTTCGGCATATGTGCTAAATTGAACATCCTTCAAACCCTTTTCGTTCACATAAATGCCATCTGCTTTCTTCTGCTTTGTTAAAATGTCTAAAAACGTACTCTTACCATCACCACTTTTACCAATGACTAAATACTTTTTCCCATGATCAATCACCAAATTATTTAAATCCAATATTTGACGAACACCATAAGAATAACTTAAATGCTTAATCTTAATGTCATGAATTTGTTCATCAAAAATAATGGGTTCATTTTCTTCATAGCACATTGAATTATCCAACAGTTTTTGTAGAACTGGCTTAGAAGATTGAATCATGTTTCGAAGATTTGCATAATTAACGATTGGCATGATTACCATATTACTAGCTTGTGCAATTCCTAATAATTGTCCCACTGTTAATCGATTATAATGTATTAACACAATGCCAAAGAGCAATGTCAAAAAAAACATGGCTTGAGAAATAAATGAATTTAAAGAAGAAAGTATCTTTATAAATCCATTGTTTTTTAAAGTATTTTGTTCTAAATTCTTATTCTCAATGTCCAGACCGTCACAAAATACTTTTTCCAAATTTAAAATCTTTATATCTCTAAAACAACGACACAGATTTTTAATAGAACAAAGCCATTGCTTCATTGAATCCAAATAATTCATTTGATTCTTCTTTAAACTGTTTTTAAAAATACTATTTATTAAAATTGTTATAAAAGCACAAAAGAGCAGAAATATTAATATTTCTACACTTAGATTTGCGATATATAGACTTCCCAATATCAATGAAATGGTTAATGAGAACACATTTAATTTTGAAGAAACATAATTATCAATTACCACATTCACTTCATTATTAAATTCATTCAATATCTCACTGCTATCCTTTTTTTGAAACGATTCTATATTTCTGGAAGCATACGATTGATACAAATTTTGATTAAGACTATAACGTATTTTATTCTTCAACACCTCTACTACATATTGTTGTAAAGTGGAAACAATTAAATAGACACCTAAAAATATCAATACGATCACTATAAGGCTTGAAATTGAATCCAGAAGATGATCATCAAATATATAGCTCATCAAGATTGATTTCAATAGATCCACTACTGAATATGAAACAATGAGAATAAGCGAAATAAAATATAATACTTTATGATTCTGAACAAGTTTAAACATAAATAACCCCTTTTCCTTAGGGTTATTATTTTTCAAGGCCAAAAAAAAGGCAAGAAACTGTCATTGAGAAATAAATGGATTTCTTGTCTATATTAAGTTCAATTTATCGTGTGATCTTGCACAAAACTAATATTAAATAAAATTATTTGCGACACAAATATCTTTATATTTATGCAAGTATTCACAATTTTTTATGAATAAGAATTTAAATAAAGAAGAATCATTTTTTAATTCTTTTAATCGATTCTGATAGCCTACATTCAATTGATAATCCTCATTTAGCATCATAGAGAAAACATCAATATACTTAGAATCATCTAATTCTTTGATTAATCTTTTTGCATCTCCAACATTTTCTTTTAGAATCTCATATACAAATAAAACTTCTTTATATTTGACTGCAAAAAAGTCATCCGTACATGATTTTAATCCTTTCTTTAAATATTGATTTCCCTTTTCCATACAATCCTTATGCTGTATCATAGTTGCTCCTAGATTAAAAAAAGCCAACATTTTATATTGTGAGTCATACTGAGCCGCACTTGTATAATATTTTTCAGCTTGATTTAAATCTATATCAAGACAAAGCCATCCTAATGAACAAAGGATTTCCGCAATCAATTTTTTATTACCTAATTCCACCGCATAATTTAAACATGTTTTATACAGATCGTATGCCGCAAAAGTATTTTTTTGGTACGCATATAGATTGGCTTTGGCCTTCAACCTTCGTATAAATATCCATTCCTCATTATCAGATAGTTCCATATTTCCAGAAGATAATCTAAACAAATTAAAATATTCTCTTTGCGAATCATCCATGTATGAATAATACGCTTCCACTTCAGCAAGTGATATATTGATTTGAGAATTCATTTCAGAAGCAAACAGTAAAAACAATTGATATTGAACAAATAAACAGGATGACACAACCTCATCTTTATATTCCAAAAGCTCATTAATTATCTTAAATACTTTTGAATCCGATGACATATAGTATTTAAAGAAAAGATCCAACATCTGTTTAATTTTTTCTTCTTTAATTGTATCCATCGTAGAAATCCCTAATTTTTCTGTAACAAATTGTATATATCATCATTTGCGACCAAGATATTATTTTCAATTTTAGAAAGATATGAAGGAGAACAAACCCCATGTGATAAAGCTTCTAATGATATGTCTAACTCTTTTCGTTGTTTCTTAATCAATAATCCTCTGTAATCATTCATGCACTGCCCACCTACTAATTCCAAAAAGTAATTCATTATTTGTTCCTAATTATATCACGAATTGAACCCCATCACTGAATGTTGAAAGAGGTTCTAAATACGTCCCTTATTTTTTAGGCTATAGAAGTACTCTTTATTTTTCATAAGTTCTTCAAATGATCCCTGTTCAACAATCCGTCCTTGTTTAAATACAAGAATACAATCAAACTTCTTTAGTGTTTCGTCAAAATATTTATGTGTTACATATAATACAGTTTCTTCTTTTAAATCCAATATTCGATTTTCAATTTCGATGGCCGTCTGTGCATCTAGACTTGCTGTTATTTCATCACACAAAAGTACCTCTTTTAAATGTGCAATTGTACGCGCAATCCCTATTCGTTGAACTTGCCCACCAGAAAGATTACTTCCATCCTCACAAATATTCTGGTCTAATTTAAATTCTGGTAAATCTACAAATTCCATACATTTTAACAGTGTTTCATCTGTTTGTACAAGCTCCATATTCAAGTTATTTCGGATCGTGTCATCAAATATATGACTTTCCTGATGAATCATAGAAACATTCTTAGAATCCAAAACACTCACATTTCCTTTTTGAACTGGATAATATCCTAAAATCAATTTTAAAATTGTAGATTTTCCGGAACCACTCGGACCAACTATCGCATAAGTAAATTTACCTCCTTCTTTACTTTACTAATTTTAAACAGTTGGAGATA
>OCPT01000094.1_pt1 | contig 76569 bp, 68 predicted proteins | sample 1538741 | NCBI WGS metagenome assembly OCPT01 (sample SAMN04571723, study PRJEB22368) | human gut metagenome | biome: human gut; material: stool | host: Homo sapiens | place: Luxembourg | collected 2012-12-06 | reverse complement strand
ACTGGCAATCAAGTAGTTATATTTGTTTGGGCTAAATTGCGACAATCTCTACTTAATTCAACAAACAATTTGACCGAACGAGTTATAAACGACTTTATTAATACAGACATTGTCATACTGCAAGGACCTCCTGGGACTGGTAAAACCTATAGAATATCCAGTTTGTGCGAGTTTTTATGTGATGCGAATAAATCGGTTTTAGTGACCGCTTTAACCAACAGAGCATTGATGGAGGTAGCCAAGAAACTCAAAAACTCGAAACTTTTGACTAATAAAAGGATTTCTAAAACGAATTTGACAACGGATGAATTAAAAGAAGTCCCTGGAATACAAAGTTCTGACAAAGTTCAGGCAATGCCAGGCAATCTTATGTTGTCTACGTTTTATATTTCCAGTGGTACTGCAGCTAACAATTACGAAGGTCCTTTGTTCGATTATGTCATAGTAGATGAAGCGAGTCAAGCATTTCTCCCTATGCTTGCTGCAGCTAATATGTTAGGGCATAAGAATCTTTGGGTTGGAGATGTCAAACAAATGCCTCCAATTGTTCTAGTTTCAAAAGATAGGGTGAATAGGTTGGGGTATGCGCCAACTATAGATGGCCTTAATACAGTAACATCCTCTTGTCAATATATAACATATCAGTTATCCGATACCTTTAGACTTGGCACGCGAGGAGCTAGCTTTACTGGGCTGTTCTACAATAATACATTAACGTCAAAATCAGATTTAAATGGATTATTTGATAAAGAAGATGGTCCTGTAATCATTCCTTTAAATATGCCTCTTGGAGATCCAATGCCAAATATCGCAGTACTAGAAGCTGTATCATTGGCAAAACAATTACTTAGCAAGAACAAAAAAGTTGAAATAGCTATTCTTTCTCAACTCATCAAAACGACAAAAGCTATTCAATCAGAGGTGACGTCTCAAATTGGTTCCTCGAATAATATCCTTGTGGAAACTGTTGCAAGAGTGCAAGGTATAACCAAAGATTATACGATTTTTTTAATACCTGATACAGATTCTAAGTTACATAGCCTTGAACTAAGATTGTTCAATGTTGCGACAAGTAGAGCAAGGAGAAATACATACATTATTTGTCCATCCAACATACTCGCATTCTCATATATGTCTCCTATTGTTAGGAAATATCTTGAAAATGCTTTTAATAATTATAGGAATTATGGCAATAGCAATTAACATAGAAGACCTGCTTAACAAGCTGAAAATAGAATCCAACCGCATTGAGTTCAAGAAAGGTTGGAATCCAGAGAGTATTTATCATAGTATATATGCTTTCTACCGTCTTTGAAACCACTGATGATCGTTTGACGTTTTTGGTTACTATTCCTGTTCATGAAGGGTGTGGCGAAAGTTCGGAAACAGATTTACTTGGTTCGGAAACTCATAATGAAAGTTCGGAGAGAAAAAAAATTAGTTCGGAGACAACCTCAAAAAGTTCGGAGAGGAAAGTTGATACAATGAAAGATGTATATAATTGTATAGATAGAAAAAAACGTAGCGGAGAGTCTCCGCTACGTTTATATTTATAGTAAATGTCCGATTAGTCTTCTAATGCACCGATAATCTCGCTCACAGAAGAGCAACCGTGATTGTCGAGCCAATTGTTGATGCCGTCGCGCACCTTGATGGTTACGGTGGGGTCGAGGAAGTTAGCGGTGCCAATCTCGATGGCTGTTGCGCCAGCCATGAGGAACTCGATGGCGTCCTCGGCGGTGCAGATGCCACCAAGACCCACTACCGGAATCTTCACAGCCTTAGCCACCTGCCATACCATGCGCACGGCAACCGGCTTGACAGCCGGACCGCTCAATCCGCCGGTGTTGATGCTGAGCATTGGGCGGCGGCGCTCGATGTCTATAGCCATGCCCATGAGAGTGTTGATGAGCGATACGCTGTCAGCACCCTCTGCCTCTACAGCCTTTGCAATCTCGGTTACGTCTGTTACGTTCGGCGAGAGCTTCACGATGATAGGCTTGTTGTAGCGTTCGCGTACGGCGCGCACTACGCTGGCTGCGCCCGTTGTGGTTACGCCGAAAGCCATGCCGCCCTGCTTCACGTTAGGGCAGGAGATGTTCAACTCGATAGCCGGGATGTTATCCAGCTCGTTGATGCGTGCAGCGCACTCGGCGTAGTCGTCTGGCGACGAACCGCTTACGTTGACAATCATGTTTGTGTCGATGTCCTTTATCTGCGGATAGATGTTGCGGCAGAAATAGTCGACGCCCTTGTTCTGGAGGCCCACGCAGTTGAGCATGCCCTGCGCTGTCTCAGCCATGCGCGGATAGTCGTTGCCCTCGCGCGGGTTGAGTGTGGTGCCTTTAACGATGATGCCACCAATCTCTTCGAGCGGCACGAAGTCGGCGAACTCCAGACCGTATCCGAATGTTCCCGATGCGGTCATCACGGGGTTTTTCAGTTTCAGACCGCCAATCTTTACACTTAAATCTGCCATGTCAGTTTCTTTATATTCATTACCGGACCTTCCTTACATACACACTTGTTGCCTTCCACTGTCTTCTCTACGCAGCAGAGACATGCTCCGACGCCGCACGCCATCTTGTTCTCGAGCGATACCTCGCACTCGATGTCGTTCTTGAAGGCGTAGCGAGCCACAGCCATCATCATCGGCTTCGGTCCGCAGGTAGAGATGCGGTCGAAGTGCTCCTGAGCCAGTACGGAGTGGTTGGTTACGAAGCCTTTCTCGCCCTCTGATCCGTCTTCGGTGGTGATGAGCACGCGTCCTACCTGCTCGAAGAGTTCGCGCTCCAGCACGTCCTTAGCCGAGCGTGCGCCGAGCAGGAACGTCGGTTCGCCGCCCATCGCCTTGATGCGCTTGCCGAAGTAGAGCAGCGGAGCCACGCCCACGCCGCCACCTACGAGCAGCACCTTCTGTGCGCTGTCTGTCGGCATTGTGAACGAATTGCCGAGTGGCAGCATGCAGTTGAGATGGTCGCCCTTCTGCAGCTTCTGCAGTTGGCGTGTGCCGTCGCCCACGGCAGCCACGAGGAGCCAGAGCTCGTTGCGGTCGTAGTCTACATTATTAATAGAGATAGGACGGCGCAGGAATGTAGACGGCGAATTGTCTACGCGCACCTCCACAAACTGACCGGGAAGCATCTCGGGCAGCGGTTTGTCGTCGGTGAGCTTGATGAGCACGTGCTTGTCGCTCAATGCTTCAACGCTGTTGACCGTAAGGTCGAGTATGAACTTTTTCATTTATTTTTGTTTGTCTTGTTGCTTTGTGACAGTATGTATATATTTAGAGGTGTAGCTTAACTTCTGCAAAGGTAATAAAAAAGTAAAAGAGTAAAAAAGTAAAAGAGTAAAAAAAGTAAAAGTATAAAAGTAAAAGAGTAAAAGAGTAAAAAAGTGGTGCGTGTGCCATTTCTGTCACTCCGTTTGTCACATTTGTCACGCTTCGTTGTGCTATATTAGCCCTTATCAGCTTTGGCACGCTTTTGGCTATATCCTTAACGAAAGCGGACGGCAGAATAGTCGCCGCAGAAATTAACAGTAAAATAAAAACTTAAAACATAAAAATCATGAACATTAAACCATTAGCAGACAGAGTTCTCGTACTCCCTGCACAGGCAGAAGAAAAAGTCGGTGGAATCATCATTCCTGATACAGCAAAAGAGAAGCCGCAGCACGGCACAATCGTTGCAGCCGGTAACGGCACAAAGGACGAGGAGATGGTTCTGAAAGAAGGCGATGAAGTGCTCTACGGCAAGTATTCTGGCACTGAGCTTGAGGTTGAAGGCACAAAGTACCTCATCATGCGTCAGTCAGACGTTCTCGCAGTGGTTCAGAAATAATTAATAATTAATAACTAATAATTAATAATTAATAATTAAAGAAATGGCTAAGGAAATTAAATACAATATGGATGCACGCGACCTGTTGAAGAACGGTGTCGACAAGTTGGCTAACGCAGTTAAGGTGACACTCGGTCCGAAAGGCCGCAACGTGGTTATCGAGAAGAAGTTCGGTGCTCCGCAGATTACAAAGGACGGTGTGACCGTAGCTAAGGAAGTGGAGCTTGAGGACAAGTTCGAGAACACCGGCGCACAGCTCGTTAAGAGCGTAGCAAGCAAGACCGGCGACGACGCAGGCGACGGTACAACAACCGCTACAATCCTCACCCAGGCTATCGTAACCGAGGGCTTGAAGAACGTAACAGCAGGTGCCAACCCGATGGACTTGAAGCGTGGTATCGACAAGGCAGTAGCTGCAGTCGTTGCACACATCAAGCAGAACGCAGAGATCGTTGGCGACAACTACGACAAGATTGAGCAGGTTGCAACCGTTTCTGCTAATAACGACCCAGAGATTGGCAAGCTCCTGGCAGACGCAATGCGCAAGGTGTCTAAGGACGGCGTAATCACCATTGAGGAGAGCAAGAGCCGCGACACAAACATCGGCGTAACAGAAGGTATGCAGTTCGACCGCGGCTATCTGAGCGCTTACTTCGTAACCGACTCTGAGAAGATGGAGTGCGTTATGGACAACCCGTACATCCTTATCTACGACAAGAAGATCAGTAGCGTTAAGGACCTCCTGCCTATCCTGCAGCCGGCTGCAGAGAGCGGACGCCCGATGCTCATCATCGCTGAGGACGTTGACTCTGAGGCACTCACCACATTGGTTGTGAACCGTCTGCGTGCAGGTTTGAAGATCTGCGCTGTGAAGGCTCCTGGCTTCGGCGACCGTCGTAAGGCTATGCTCGAGGATATCGCTACTCTGACAGGTGGTGTCGTAATCAGCGAGGAGAAGGGCTTGAGCCTCGACAAGGCTACACTCGACCTCTGCGGTTCTTGCGAGAAGGCTACCGTTTCTAAGGACAACACCACTATCGTAGGCGGCTGCGGTCAGAAGGACCTCATCGCCGACCGTGTTGCTCAGATCAAGAGCGAGATTGCAAACACTAAGAGCGCATACGACAAGGAGAAGCTGCAGGAGCGTCTTGCAAAGCTCGCCGGTGGCGTAGCCGTTCTCTACGTAGGTGCTAACAGTGAGGTAGAGATGAAGGAGAAGAAGGACCGCGTTGACGACGCTCTCTGCGCTACACGTGCAGCTATGGAGGAAGGCGTTGTCGTTGGTGGCGGCACAACATACATCCGTGCTCAGAAGGAACTTGCAGAGCTCAAGGGCGAGAACGCTGACGAGCAGACTGGTATCAACATCGTGCGCCGCGCTATCGAGGAGCCGCTTCGCCAGATCGTAAAGAACGCCGGTGGCGAGGGTGCTGTTGTCGTTCAGAAGGTTCGCGAGGGCGAAGGTGACTTCGGTTACAACGCTCGCAAGGACGCTTACGAAGACCTCCGCGCAGCAGGTGTCATCGACCCGGCTAAGGTAGAGCGCGTAGCTCTTGAGAACGCTGCTTCTATTGCAGGTATGTTCCTCACAACCGAGTGCATCATCTGCGACAAGCCTGAGGAGAAGGCTCCGGCTATGCCGATGGGCAACCCGGGCATGGGCGGCATGATGTAATCAGACCGAAATCACAGATTGAATAAAACATAAAAAGAGTCCCTATTCCGCAGTGGAGTAGGGACTCTTTTTTTTTGTTTCTTCTTCGTTTAATATGCCATTACTTTCTTGTTTAATCTATGTTAATTTACCTGATAAACAATAACTTTGTTGTATATTTGTAGGAGATTCTGATATTCAATGAATTTGTTCTAATATGAGAATCTAATGTAATAAACAAGTAATGATATGGTGAAGAAGAACTCTATAAAACTATTTGGGAGCGATAAGATACGTGCCGTTTGGGACGACGAACAAGAGAAGTGGTATTTCTCTGTTGTTGATGTTGTGGCGGTTTTGACGGAAAGCAAGGATTTTCAGACAGCAAGAAAATACTGGAATAAGCTAAAACAGCGTTTGAGGGAAGAGGGTTTTGAACCGGTGACAAATTGTCACCAGTTGAAAATGCCTGCAGCAGATGGAAAGATGCGCTTAACAGACGTTGCTGATACAGAGCAACTTTTGCGTATCATTCAGTCTGTGCCTTCACCAAAGGCTGAGCCGTTTAAAATGTGGCTTGCTAAAGTTGGAACAGCCCGACTTGATCAGATGCAGGATCCAGAGCTGAGTATTCAGCAGGCTATGATTGACTATAAGCGATTGGGATATTCAGACAATTGGATCAACCAGCGATTGAAAAGCATTGAGATACGCAAGGACTTGACCGACCAGTGGAAACTTCATAATGTAGAAGAAGGAGTGCAGTATGCTACTTTGACCGACATCATCTATCAGTCATGGGCTGGCAGGACATCAAAGGAATACAAACAGTTGAAAGGATTGAAGAAGGAAAATCTTCGTGATAACATGACCAACGAAGAATTGGTTCTGAATATGCTTGCAGAACTATCTGCAACAAGCATAACCAAAGCCAAGAATCCCCAAACGTTGGATGAAAACAAAACTTGTGCAAAAGAAGGTGGTGATGTGGCTCGTGTAGCAAGAGAACAATTAGAATCGAAGACAGGGCGATCGGTTGTTTCTCCCCTCTCAGCCAAAAGATTCTTTGAGGCGCAACAGCCTAAAGGAGAATTAGACGACAAAAGTGTTTGTGGCGAGGAGCAAGATAAATAATGTATATAAAATGACACTCCACCTTGAAAGCATTGGTTTCTGAGGTAGAGTGTCGTTTTCGATATGGTCGGAGCCTTATTATTCAGTTAAAGTTCCGTAAAGCCTTTTACTTCTTTGTCAGCACATACAGCTTTGCCATTTCGCCCTCTGGCTCATTGCCGAGCGAGTCGGTCATGATTACGCTGCTGTTGTCCTTAACCTTGTAGAATGTGTGTTCGCCGCTCGACGGACGAACAAGCATCAGTACGCTGTTGTCGAGAACCTCCAGCACGCCGCTTGCCTCGTCGTGACCATCCTTGCGGTCGATGTAGTCCTGCTTGAGCTGATATGTGCTGTCGGCATTGATAGTGAGCACGGTCTTGATGCCCGGGCAGTCGGCTGCAGGCAATGTGCCCTCGTATGTGCCGGCAACGGCAGCGAGGTCGAGGTTTTCGCTGGCTGTTGTGTCAGCTACGCTTGTCGAATCGGTGTTCGCTTCGCTCTGTGCGGTGTTCTTGCCATTGCAAGACACCATTATTGCTGCAGCCAAGACTGCAACGTACATAAGATTTCTTTTCATACCTTTTATAGATTTGTTTGTTAATTGTTTTCTTTATCGTATCCATTCCAATGCCAACAGCAGGAATGCAGTAGGTTATTAATGCTTCTTTACAGCCGCCGGGGTCCAATTCTTGAAGAATCGTAGCACCTTCTTCTCGCTGTAGCCCTTGTCCTCTTCGAGGAAGCTCGAGTCCTGCGTGTGCAGTACCTTACCGTTGGCGTCGAGCACCACGAAGACGGGGAAGCCGAAGCGAGCTGGGTTGTCAAGACGCTCCATCAGCTTTGCGGCTTTCTGTGCAGCCTCTTCGCCGCCAGCCTTACGCGGATTGTAGTTGACGTGGATGAGCACGAAGTTCTCGCCGATTATCTTGCTCACCGCCTCGTTAGTTTCGGCGAAGTCGGCGAAGCGCAGGCACCACGGACACCAGTTGCCGCCCACCTGGCACACCACAAACTTGCCGTCTGACTTAGCCACGGCAAGCGCCTTGTCAATCTGTTCCATCGGGTCGATGCTCTCGTCATACACTTTCTTCAATGCTGTCTGAGCATTTACAGTCATCAAGGTTACAACCATGAGGACAGCTGTGATAAATAGTCTTCTCATATATGTTTCTGTTTCAGTATCAGTTAATGTACGTGCCTGTCGAAGCAGGCTACTTTAGCTTTGCTTCAACTCCATATCCTTTCGCGACTTCGACTTGATTACGAGCCACACGCCGCTGAAGACGAGCACTACAGCCACGGCTTGCTTCCACGTGAAGAGGCACATGCCGCAGGCGATGCTCACCGATACCGCCACCACGGGCTGCATATAGTTGTAGATGCTCACCACGGTGGGGCGCAGCGTGCGTTGCGCTGTCTGCATGCAAAGGTAGGCTATGTAGGTGCCGAAGAACACCACGAACCCCGTTTCGAGCCATGTCTTGAGGCTGACAGCCTGCCAGTCGGTAGACGCGGCGTGCGAGCCGAGGAACGGCGTGAGCAGCAGCGTAGCCCACGTGAACATCCACTTGCTCATGGTTATCGGACTGTAACGTTTCAGTATGTCGCGATAGAGCGAGAGATAGAGCGCGAACGACATCTGCGCAGCCACGCACAGCAAGTCGCCGCGTATGTCGCCGATGCGCGAGTCGTTGGCAACGGCAGTGCTGGCAATCAGTATGACGGCGCCCGAGCAGCCTACGCCCACGCCCAGCGCCTTGCGCCCCGTGATAGGTTCCTTCAGAATGAGCGCTGCGAATATCATTGCGAAGATAGGCAGCGACGTGGTTACGATGGCGGCGTTCGACGGGGTGGTGATGCTCAGACCGATGGTGAAGCAACACTGGTTGCAGACGAGTCCGAACACGCCGGCTCCGCAGAGCACGAAGATGTCCTTAAGCGGCACATGCTCGTGCTTGGTGAAGAGCGATGTTATCCAGAAGAACACCGCTCCTCCCAGAGCGCGCAGATATACCATATTCAGATTGTCCACCCCGTTCAGCATCGCGTCCTTGCCGATAGGAGCCATGAGACCCCAAATGACGCAGGCGGAGAGAATGGCGAGGTGGGCAATCAGTACGCGTTTGTTCTGCATTGCGTCTATACGAGGTGAGCTATAAGTTCCTCACGATCGCCAGCGAGCATGTCGATAACTGGAATTTCAACCATTGTGTAGCAACCCGGCTGCTGGCGCATTGTAGCGCGAGCCACGTTGACGAGCACCTGACCGGTGAGTGCAGGGTTGTTGATGCTCATGGTGAACTCCATGCGCTGGTTCTGAGTCTTGCCGCTCACGCCCTTGCGAGTGAGATGTACGCCGTGACCCATATCGCGCACGGCGTCAACCGACGGTACGGCGAACACGTGAGTCTCGTCGTTAGAGAAGTAGGGGTCTGCCTTGATAGCTGCCGTAACGTCCTCGAGCTTTGCGCCCTCCTCGAGTTCTACGTAAACCATGCGGCGGTGCAGTCCTTCGCCCTTCGGTATAGTCATAGACAGCGCGTCCTTCACGCCCTCCTTAGAGCGCACGCATACGCTGTGACCCATCGACATGCCCGGTCCGAAGTTGGTGTAGCTGAGTCCCTTCGGTGCGAGGCTCTGCATCAGAGTGCGCACGATAGAGTCTGAACCCGGGTCCCAACCAGCAGCGATTACGCTCACCGTGCCGTTCTTCTTGCACACCTCAGAGAGAGTGCGGCGGTAGTCGACGATAGAAGTGTGTATATCGAAGCTGTCTACGGTGTTGATGCCGAGTGCAGCAATCTGCTTTGCGTACTCCTCGCACGAGCGTGTCGGAGTAGCAAGGATAGCTACGTCCACGTCCTTCAGTTCGCGAATGTCTTTCACTACCTCGTACTGAGCCAGTTCGGCAGGCTTGTTCTCCGCACCATGACGGCGCACTACACCAGCAATCTCAAAGTCGTCGGAAGCCTCAAGCGCCTGAATCGCATAATGTCCGATGTTGCCGTATCCAACTACGGCTGCTCTAATCTTTTTCATGTCTTTCATTTTAATATAAAAATTTATATGGAATGTCTCGCACGGATGAAGCCGCAGATAACGAGACATCTATTACTAATGGGTGCAAAGTTATAGAAAATCATCAAAACAAATAGCGCTCTGCAGTCGTTTTTTTACGTATTTTATTGTCTATTAGGCAAAATCATTAGAAGTAGGTATTTCATAATTCGCCGATTATGCCTAATTTTGCAACCGTAAAAAGAATAATACTCAACGACAATGAAAAAGAAATATCTTGGTAAGACCGTAGGGTCATTGCTTATCGTACTTCTTATGATGCCGTTAGGACATGCACTGATGATTCTGATGGAGCACTTCCTCGAGCCGACAACGCTTCACTATTCGGCGTTTCTGATGGGTTTCGTAGGACTTGTGATCACCATAGCCGGTGTGTTCGTGAAGGGCGACACACGCCAGACCTGCTTCGGACTCGCCGGAGCCTTGCTCTTCTGGACCGGTTGGGTGGAGTTTCTGTTCGCTTACTTCGCTCAGCGCTTCGGTGTACATTGCGATCTTATAGGCAACGGCGTTGTGCAGACCGTCACGGAATACGTCAACGGCGTCGGTGTCAACCATACTTTCACAATCAACGGCACACCGCTCGAAGATTTCTCGCGTGCCGAACTTAAGGAGCTGCGCGGCTCGCGTCCTGAATATCTCATCATGCCCGCCACGTTCGGCATGTGGATGATGTTCGTAGTGATGTACACCTTCTGCACCCGCACCGGCTGTCTGTTCATCCGCTGGGTGCAGAAACATTGCGGCATAAACGAGAAGGTAGAGCTGCGCCCGATGGCGTATCATCCGAGTATAGTGATGTTCATGGAGTGGAACATCATGATGTGGGGACTCTACATGCTGCTCATGTTCTGCTACGACCCCGTATTCCTCGGCGACCATCACCCCGTGACCTACGCCATTGCTGCTATCTGTCTCGTCGGTTCGGCGCTGATGTTCAAGAAGCAACTCTACATCAAGTCGTGGGGACGCAATCTGCGCATGGCTTACGCTACGGTCATCGTGTTCTGGACCTTCGTAGAGGTTGTCGCACGCAACGGACTCTTCAAGGAGATATGGGTCGATCCGCAGCATCATGTGGTGGAGATGAGCGCCGTGCTCGCCCTCTTCGTAGTGTCCATAGGGGGTGCACTTGTCTCAAGTGCACCAACCAAGCAATAAGTGCACCACCAAGCAAGAAGTTCACCAATAGCTCATAGGGGGTGCACTTGTCTCAAGTGCACCAACCAAGCAAGAATTGCACCAACAGCTCGGTTGGTGCAGCAGAGAGTGCTGCACCCCCTATGCTGCATCAATAAACAAATAATATAAATAATAAAAACACAACTCTTTTTATGAAAAGAATTTTCACACTCTTGTTCGCTGTTCTCACAGCAACAACAATCATGGCACAAATGCACGGACCGATGAAGTTTGTAGGGGCTTCAAACATGAGCGTATCAACAATGAGCATCGATAATCCCAGTGACACAATATTGTTCGCGATGAACGGCATGGAGTCTGGCAACATCACTCTGCCTGAGATGAAGGGTATGCAGACTATCCCGTCGTTCACCATCAGCGGAGCTACATTCACAATGGGCGAGAATCACGTTGTGACATTCGCCGACCAGACCTTCAGCACAAAGGTGACAGTGAACGGAGCCGAGAAGAACATCACCGGCACATCGCTTTCAGGCACATACAACATGGCAGACAACTCGCTCTCGCTTACTGTTGTGTTCCAGTACGGCAGCATGCCGATGCCTATGACATACAGCGTGAAAGGCTACTATGTAAAGGCGGTGTCTAACCCCATCACTGTTACAGTAGGTGGACAGTTCACATACAACAACGACAATGTTACATACGAGTTGCGCCGATACAAGGTCGGCGAAACAGACAAGCTCGACGTTGCTGTTCCGAGCTATACGCTCGCAAACACCATCATGGGCGACCTCACACTCGGTTCGTATACCGTGAAGGGACTCGTTTACGACGAGGAGCAGGGCGGCTACTATCGCGACTACAAGAACGACGGACTTAAGTTCCACTTCACAGCCGTTCAAGGTGGCAAGACAACAATGGACAAGGACTACGACTTCGCAACAGACAAGGATAACAACATTCTTGTAAAGTACGAAGGCAACAACGTAAGCTCTATCGTCAACACCTTCCAGGTGGGAACCATGCCTTTCGGTATCGTGTCTGTGTTCAGTGGTGCAACAACCTCAATAGACGGCATCACCACAACGCCGTCTCACGATTTCAACACCACATCGTCTCAGCAGTACAACCTCGCTGGTCAGCGTGTGGACAACAACTATAAGGGCATTGTTATTGTCAACGGTAAGAAGTATTTGAGAAAATAGTATAATGATTAAAAAAGCCATTTTACTTGCTGTTGCAACTGTGAGCATACACCTGCTCACAGCCTGCAACGGCATTTTTGATGATATATACGACCAGCCGAAGCCGGTTGTGCCGGCGAAAGGGCAGCTTGTTATCGACGCTACGAGCTGGACCGACTGGTATTATGTCTCTCTGCCACGCCTGCAGCGCCTTGCAGAAGCCGGCGACGAGGACGCTCTGCTTAAGGCTCAGACCGAGTTCGAGAAGCGTCCTATCCCGTTTGCGCTCAGCGAAGGCAGCGAGTGGGACGGTCGTTCGGGCCAGTATATGTACTGGTTCGACGTTTGGGGCGCAGGCATACAGAACAACGAGTTCCGCCAGCTCACCAAGACCGACGCGCAGCAAGACCCCGAGGAGTGGAGCTTCGCCGTGCATCGCAACAACGTGCGCACGAATGGTGGCGCTGTCTACGAGACGCAATACACATCCTTCGACCAGCTGCCCGCCTCGAGCACCGAATTTGCCAACAAGGAGTTCGCAGCCGACGAGTGGAGCGAGAACGAAGTGTGGAGCAGTCAGGAACAGATGCTGCTAAGTCTCGTGCCGTCGCAGGGCATTGATGTCAACAAGGTGCTCTCGTCGTGGCTCGAGTTCAAGTTCAACGTGCCGCCCGACTACATCCTCAACAAGCATGTCTTCATCCTGCGACTCGCCGACGGCACCTACGCCGCTCTGCAGCTCGCCAACTTCGTTTCGCCCGAAGGCAAGAAGTGCTTCCTGACCATTAATTACAAGTATCCGTATTAAGAACAATGATAAAAAACATAATACTTCCGCTCGCTCTTCTCGCAACCGCGCAGGCGGCGATGGCGCAGGCAGACCCAGAACACGACGATGTGCAGCTCGACTCCATCTTCCGCCATTACGAACTGGAGGAAGTGGTGGTGACGGGCACACGCACACCGAAGTTTCTGAAGGACACGCCTATACAGACACGCGTCATCTCGTCGCGCGACATCGCACGCACCGACGCCACAAACGTGCAGGATCTGCTGCAGCAGGAGTTGCCCGGCGTAGAGTTTTCCTACTCGATGAATCAGCAGACCCACCTCAACTTCGCCGGATTCGGCGGACAGGGCATCCTCTTTCTCGTAGACGGCGAGCGTCTCGCAGGCGAGTCGATGGACGACGTCGACTTCTCCCGACTGCTTGTGTCGGGCGTGGAGCGCATAGAGATAGTGAAGGGCGCATCGTCGGCGTTGTACGGCAGCAGTGCAACGGGCGGCGTGGTGAACATCATCACTAAGGACGCCACACGACCGTGGTCGCTCAACCTGAACGGACGCTACGCCAAGCACAACGACCAGCGCTACGGCGGCATGTTCGCACTCCGCTCGAAGCATTGGAGCAATGCGTTCTCTGCCAACTATCATAACAAGGACAACTACAACGTGACGAGCGCCCCCAACCCCGTGACGCGCGTTATTTCGACCATCTACGGCGAACGCACCGCCGACTTCAAGGACAAGCTGACGTGGCGACCCTCCGACCGACTGAGCGTCGGAGCACGCGCCGGCTACTTCTTCCGCGAGACGACGCGCACCGTGAACCTGCCAGAACGCTATCGCGACTTCTCCGGCGGCTTGCGTCTCGACTGGTTGATTACCAAGGACGACAACCTGCAGGCGAACTACTCCTTCGACCAGTACGACAAGTCTGACTACCAGCAGCTGCGCCACCTCGACATACGCGACTACAGCAACGTGCAGAACACGTTCCGACTGCTCTACAGCCACTCGTTCGGCGAGACGGCTATGCTCACCGCAGGTGCCGACTATATGCACGACTATCTCTATAACACCTATCTCGTCGGTGATGCGCGTGAGCAGGACTGCTACGACGTGTTCGCGCAGTACGACTGGAACATCACCGACAAGCTCGAAGCCGTGGCTGCCGTGCGCTACGACTATTTCTCCGACCGTCATAATTCGCAGTTCACGCCGAAGCTAAACCTCCGCTATAAGCCCAACCGCCGTCTCGTGTTGCGTGCAGGCTACGGAATGGGCTTCCGTGCGCCCTCGCTGAAGGAACGCTACTACAACTTCGACATGGCTGGCATCTGGATTATCGAGGGCAACGAGCATCTGAAAGCCGAAAAGAGCCACAACTTCACGCTCTCTGCCGAATACTCACGCGCCAACTGCAGTCTTGCCGTGTCGGCATATTACAATAATGTAATAAACAAGATCTCTACATCGGCGCCCTATTTCAAGTCGATAGAAGACAAGCTGCCCTATCTGCCCTATACCAATCTCGCCAACTACAGAGTGTTCGGCGCAGACGTTAGCATGCAGGCACGCTGGCAGAACGGCATCTCGGCGCGACTCAGCTACGCTCACACCAAGGAGCGCCTGCCGAAGGACAAGGAAGGCAACACCATTAACAACCAGTACATCCCTGCGCGTGCGCACGCCCTGAACGCCAGCGTCGACTACGACCATCAGTTCACAAAGCGCTACGGCATATACGTTTCGCTCAACGGACGCCTGCTTTCGGGTACGGAGAACGTAGAGTTCAAGAACTACTACGACGTGTCCGAAGGCACGGTGAAGGTGGAGTATCCTGCCTACACCACGTGGAAACTCTCGCTCACGCAGCGTGTGGGCAAGGCGGTGAGCATAACCACCGCCTTGGACAACCTCTTCAACTATCGCCCGAAGTTCTACTATCTCAATGCGCCGCTCACAGACGGCATCACGTTCCAGGTAGGAGTGTCAATAGACGTCGATAAGTTGTTCTGATAATTTTCTCGGAAGTTTAAGAAGTGATTGGTAAAAACTAAAGAACTGTTGCGTAAAACGCTACGAAAAGTCATCGTCACCCGAACGCGACCCGATTGGGCGGCGTACGCAATCTGATCGGACGGCGAACGGAATCTGATCGGGCTGCGTTCGGAATCTGATCGGACGGCGTTCGGAATCCGATCGGATCGCGTTCGGTGCACGATGACTTTAGTTTAGACCAACACCTCTTAAACTTCTGTTTTTATATTAGGCATACCCAATTATTATTAGTATATTTGCAGCGGACAAATCATTATACGACCTATGCAAATACGCAAAATACTACTTTTTATATCATTCTTTCTCGGTTTCGCCGCGTTGTACGCAAACGCATCGCCCGTCGACTCGCTGCTTGAGCGCATCGACAAAGGCGCTTCGCGCAAGTTCCGCACAGAGCTTGTGCCGTCCGACCGCGAGTTCTACGAGGTAGGCTACCGCCACGGAAAGGTGACGGTGCGGGGCAACAGCTACGTGAACATAGCCTACGGCGTGCATCAGTATCTGAAGTACCGCCTCGGCATTCAGCTCTCGTGGAACTCGATGCACGCCCGTCTGCCGAAGGTGCTGCCGCCTTGGAAGAAGAAGGAGCGCCGCGAGACCGACATAAAATACCGCTACTACCTCAACTACTGCACACTTTCGTATTCGATGGCGTTCTGGGACTGGAAGCGCTGGGAGCAGGAGCTCGACTGGATGGCGCTGCACGGCATAAACCTCTGCCTCGACATCGTGGGCACCGACGTCGTCTGGCGCAATGTGCTGCTGCAACTGGGCTACACGCGTGCCGAGATAGATCGGATAATAGCCGGTCCGGCGTTTCAGGCTTGGTGGCTGATGAACAATATGGAAGGGTGGGGCGGTCCGAACTCGGACGCTTGGTACGATCAGCGCGAGGCGCTGCAGAAGAAGATACTGAAGCGCATGGACGAGCTCGGCATCAACGTCTGTCTTCCGGGCTACTCGGGCATGGTGCCCCACGACGCACGCCAGCGGCTTGGGCTCGACGTGAGCGACCCCGGCATGTGGTGCGGCTACAAGCGCCCCGCTTTCCTGCTGCCCACTGACAAGCGCTTTACCGAGATAGCCACCTTATACTATAAGGAGCAGCAGCGCCTCTACGGCAAGGCACGCTTCTACAGCATGGACCCCTTCCACGAGGGCGGAAGCGTAGAGGGCGTAGACCTGCGCGCGGCGGGCGAAGCGATAATGCGCGAGATGAAGCGTGTCAACCCTGCGGCGGTGTGGGTGGTGCAGGCATGGCAGGCGTGTCCGCATCCAGAGATGATACGCCATCTGCGCAACGGCGATATGCTCGTGCTCGACCTCTTTTCGGAGAGTCGACCGCAATGGGGCGACCCCGAGTCGACATGGTATCGCAAGAACGGCTTTGACGGACACGATTGGGCGTTCTGCATGCTGCTCAACTACGGCGGCAATGTGGGCTTGTTCGGCAAGCTGCAGCACGTCGTGGAAGAGTTCTACAAGGCTCGCAGCAGCCGTTTCGCCCCTACGATGCGCGGTGTAGGACTGACGATGGAGGGCATCGAGAACAACCCCGTGATGTACGAACTCGTATGCGAACTGCCTTGGAGCACCGCCGACGGCAACCATATAGTATGGCGCGACTGGCTCAGCCGGTATGTGCAGACCCGCTACGGCAACGTGACGAACCCGAAGGTGAGCGAGGCATGGCTTCTGCTCGCACGTTCCATATACGGCTGTCCGGCAGACAACGTCAGTCAGGGTTGTCGCGAGTCGGTGTTCTGCGCACGCCCGTCGCTCGACGTGAAGTGGGTGTCGTCGTGGGCGGAGACGGTCGACTACTACGAGCCCGACAGCGTGATACGCGCTGCAAGACTCATGGTTGAGGCTGCTGACGATATGCCGGCTAACGCGAACTTCCGCTACGACCTCGTCGACATCACGCGCCAGGCTGTAGCCGAGCGCGCCCGACTCGTCTACAACGAGATTGTGGCGGCGTACAAGGCGCACGACCGCAAGATGTTCCACCATACCACGCAGCGTTTCCTCCGCCTGCTGCTGCAGCAAGACCGCCTGCTCTCGTCTGTGCCCGACTTCATGGTGGGCAGATGGATAAAGCAGGCGCGGTCGATAGCCACTACCAAAGCTGAAGCCGACCACTACGAGTGGAACGCCCGTACGCAAATCACCGTTTGGGGCAACCGTCAGGCAGCTGAGCAAGGCGGTCTGCGCGAGTATGCCCACAAGGAGTGGAGCGGTGTGCTGCGCGACTTCTACTATCCGCGTTGGCGTATGTACTTCGATGCGCTCGACGCCACGTTCGACGGCAAGCCGATGCCGCAGTTCGACTTCTATGCCATTGACGAAGCATGGACACGACGCCACAACCCGTATCCGAGCGAGGCGCAGGGCGACGCTGTGGAGTTCGCACGCGAGGCTATGGCTGAGTTGGACAGAGCCGAATGAGAAAAAGAAATGGTAATAAAATAATTAAAAATATGGTACTTTCAAATCTTCAGCACAGCGACCGCGTAGAGTCGCTTCATCCATTGTTCAAAACCGTGTTCGACTACGTTAAGTCGCACGACCTGCTCAATACTCCTTGCGGACGCATAGAGCTGCAGGGCGACGAACTCTTCATCAACAACGTAAACCCCGAGTGCGTGCCAGCCGACAAGCAGGTGCTTGAGGTGCACCATCAGTATATCGACATCCACATACTGCTCGAAGGTGAGGAGACAATAGGATGGAAGGCGATAGAGGACTGCACCAACGAGACAAAGCCCTACGACGCGGACGCCGACTGCGCTCTCTACGCAGAGCCGGCTTCGGCATACGTGAAGATGCACCCGGGCGAATTTATGATTGTGTGGCCCGAAGACCCGCATGCACCGGTGATTGGCGAGGGAAAGATTCGCAAACTCATCGTTAAGGTTAAGCTTGAGTAGTTGAGAGTTGAGAATTGAGAGTTGAGAGTTATGATTACCTTTATAGCTGAAATTCAGCGACAATAATTTTCAGCAATATTGTGTATTATAGCTTTTAGCAAAATATATTAACTTCATTGCATATCATAACTCTCAATTCTCAACTCTCAATTCTCAACTAAGATAATATCTTCGCAGCCGATATTGCTCCAATCGAACTCCGCCACAAGTTCCTCAGCTGTCACCCTTTCGGGCGACTCCAGCAGACCAGCTTTGTAAGCCAGTATACCTATTATCTCTTCAGCTTCGAAGCGCGATCGCAAAGCCTCCATGTCGAGACTGCGGTCGCGCTTCGACAGTCTCTGACCCACCGCATTGCAGAGCAGCGGCAGATGGGTGAAGCGCGGCGGAACGAAGCCGAGCTGGTTTGCGAGGTATATCTGTTGCGGCGACGAAAGCAGCAAGTCGCGTCCGCGCACCACCTCCGTAATGCCCATCAGCGCATCGTCCACCACCACCGCCAGCTGGTAAGCCCATGCCCCGTCCTTGCGGCGCACGATGAAGTCGCCGCATTGCGTCGTCAGGTCGACGGTCTGTTCGCCGTAGTGTCCGTCGACGAACGTGATGATGCCCTCGCCCTCATCCGGCACACGCATACGGATAGCCGTCGGACCGCTGTGCGTTCCCGGCTTCAGGTTGCGGCATGTGCCCTTATACACCACGCGTCCGTCGCTCTCGTGCGGCGCCTGCGTAGCCAGAATGTCGGCACGCGTGCAGTAGCACGGGTATGTCAAGCCGCGGAGCGTGAGCTTCTGCAGCTCAGACTCGTATATCTCGCCGCGTTCGCTCTGATAGAACGGACCCTCGTCCCATGTCAGTCCGAGCCATTCGAGGTCGCTCATTATAAGGTCGGCATACTCCATGTGCGAGCGTTGCGGGTCTATATCCTCTATGCGCAGCACCCAGTCGCCGCCCTGCGCCTTTATCGAAAGCCATGACAGCAGCGCGCTGAACACATTGCCCAAGTGCATACGTCCGGTTGGCGACGGAGCGAAGCGTCCTTTCTGCTTGTTTTCTGTATTGTACATAATATTATAGGTGTTGAGATGTTGAGATGTTGAGGTGGTGAGGTGGTGAGGTGTTGAGGTGTTGAGGTGTTGAGGTGTTGAGGTGTTGAGATGTTGAGATTGTGAGGTGCAAAATTATAAATAATATTCGGTTTGTGTATAATTATATGCAATAATACCCGTTTTTGTTCTAAATTGATGTATATTTACTGAATAAAACTATAATTTTGTTGATTTTTTGCATTTCTTATTCTTATTTGTTGTTGCATTACATTTCTTTTCTTTACCTTTGCAAGACGTTTGAAATAAACATATATAAAGAATATTGTTATATTTAATAATCGAAAATTATGAAAAAGATTCTACTTTCTGTAGCCCTCTTGGCTGCAACATGTGGTGCGTCAGCACAGAAGTTATCTTACATTCCTTACGAGGACAATGCGTTGATGATGGGTATCACCATCTCTGCTAACGGACGCTACGTTGCTGGTGGCGATACAGAGGGACGCGCTTTCATCTACGATACACAGGCAAAACAGATCAAGTATTTCGAGTCGCCTAACCTCGGCACCGAACAAGCAGATCTTGACGACATGGCTTCTATCCGCTCTGTCACCAACGACGGTGTAGGCTATGGCGATATCTACGGAAAGTCGACTAAGTTCGATTTTGCCACCGGCTCAATGACCGCCCTGCTCGACAAGTCGATAGAGGACTACTCGCTCGTCCACTACGCTTCTTCTGACGGCAAGGTGAGCTGCGGTGTTACATACGACAATACCACATTCATTCAGGCTCCTTATGTGATGGTAGACGGCGTTATGCAGAAGCTGCCTGAGATATCAAACGAATGGGCTGGCTACGATGTGAATGGAGGTATCGCCTACGGTGGCAACGAGGATGGCTCTGTACTGTGGGGTGCTGTTTGCGACAACTACTCGACTTATCCGTTGGTGTATTGGGTTCGCAACCGTGACGGCAAGACCTACTCTGCAAACCTTCTGAGCAAGCGTTTCGTTGATACTACCATGGACCTGAGTGGCGCTCAGCCCTACGATATTTTCACCGGTGCTGCGATGAGCGCTAACGGCAAGTGGCTTGCAGTAAACTATCACACAAAGATGGTAAGCCGAGATCAGGTAGACGAGGGCAATCGCGTGGCTCGCTTCGACTTGGAGGCTGACACACTGCAGTTGCTCTCTTGTCCGGACGCAAATGCTGAGATATCCTACTACGCTACCGGTATCAGCAACGAAGGTACTGTCGTAGGTTTCGAAGAGGAACAGGATTCAAAAGCTCGCAAGGCTGCTATGTGCCCTGCAGGTACAAAAGAGATGAAGCTGCTCGCCGATCTTTATCCTACTATAACCGAGTTCGCTACAATGGACGAGAAGAACCTCAACGAGGTTACAGCAATCACTCCTGACGGTCGCTACCTCCAGGGCTTCGGCTATGTAGATCTGAATGATAAGCAGGACTGCTTCGGTACATGGTACTTCGACTTGGAGAAGGACGAGACAGCTGTAGAGAACATTAAGACAGAAGAGGCTCCGGCTAAGGTTGTTGCTTCATATACCGTTGACGGCAAGACTCTCAACGCCGATACCGTTCGCAAGGGCATCGTTATCAACAAACTCTCTAACGGCAAGGCTCGCAAGGTGGTAAAGTAACGAACAGGTAAGATTAGGTATATATAAAAAGAAAAGACCGAGCGCGTGAATCGTCACGTCGCCCGGTCTTTTTTTTGTGTATTAAACTCTTTTAGTAGTTAGCATTCTGCGGGTCGAAGTTTGTCCAACCGTCAAGCCAGTTGTCACCGGCGTTGAATGCTCCGATGTACGTAACCTGGTCGAACCAAGCGTCGAGACCGTCGAAGTTCTGTGCACCGAAGAGTAAGCTGCCCGCCTGTGGCATGAACGGAACACCTACGCCTTTACCGTCTGTGAGCATCAGTTGCGACTTGTCGGCGAAGTATTTGTTGCCGTCCTGCTTCTCGAAGAAGCGGTGAGAGAACGACATCTCGCTGTCTGCCTTCACCGACTTTGTCTTGAAGTCGTACTCCTTGTCCTCGTAGCACTTGTTGGCATCTGTTCCTACAACGTCCATGTTTGCAAAGTATATGTTCTTAAGGTTGAGTGTGCCGGCGTTAGCCTGCTCTACGGTGTTGCCCTTCTCGCCGTCGACGATAAGACCGATAGGCCAGTCGGTAGCCACAGAGTTGACGCAGTTGAGGCGAGAAGAACGGCGAATCTGCATAGCCGACTGGAACTTGCCGAGACCCGATCCGTTGTTCGGGAAGTAGTTGCCGCCGGTGATGTACGACTTGTCGTTCTGGAAGTCGGCTGCAGCCTTCGGACCAACGAACGTGATGTTAGAGAATGTGGCTGTGGTGTACGGAGTAAGCTGCGCACCGTCGGCACAGTTGTCGCTCTCGAAGCCGTTGCTCTGGCTCTGGTCGGCAAGACGCGGGTCGCGTACCGACAGACCGAACTGCACCTTGCCAGAGTAGCCGTTGTCTGTATCGAAGTCGTCGTCCCAACCCTTGTATGCTATGAGATACTTACAGTTGACAGCGCCGCCGAACCACTCGAACGAGTCGTCGTTAGAGTAAGAAACCTGAACGTGGTCGATCTTTGTGCCCGAACCGACAGAACCGAGAGTCAAGCCGTTAATCTCCTGGTCTGCCTTGAACGGATTGCCTGCAAACTCGATACGGGCATAGCTCAGAACGCCCGAGTTGTCGCCGTCGTTGTCGCCGCCATGCTTTGTGCGCGGACCGCCCTCTATCTGCATCTCGTTCTGGTTGTTCTTAGCCTTTCCGCAGAGGATGATGCCGCCCCAGTCGCCAGGACGACGGCTGCCTGCGGGCTGTGCTGATGTGAAGACGATAGGGTCTGAAGCCGTACCCTGAGCGCTGAGCTTGCCGCCGCGCTCAGCGATGAGAGCCGCCTTGGTAGTCTTGTCGCCCTTGATGACGGTGCCCGGCTCGATGGTGAGCTCAGCGCCCGAAGCTATATATACCCAGCCTTTCAGCGTGTATGTGCCTTTCTTGAGTGTCTGCTTGCCGGTGAAGACGAACTCCTGGTCGCCGTTTCCGATCACCGTTCCCTTGGCGTCGTCCTTGCCCTGCTCGTTGAAGAGCAGCTGGTTGCAAGCCTTCAGTCCGCCGTCTGTGGTCCAGACGTAGCCCGTAGTTGTGTTGCCTTCATTGTTGTCGTCGGTGCAGCTGCCGAGAGTAGCTGTTGCTGCGAGGATGCTGAGGCATCCTAAAAGATACTTCTTGTTCATAATATGTGAATTAAATAAACTTGTTTCTAATTATTTATTACCAATCACCAATTAATAATTAATAATTACCAATTACAAATTACCGAAATTCCGATGTTGCGTCCCGGTCGGTAGCAACGTGCCACTTCCTCCTTCTCTGCCTTTCTGCCGTCGGCATACTTCACGTTGGCAAACTGCTTGTAGTAGACACGTTCCGCAAGCAAGTCGCGCACGCTGAACTTCAGTTCCCAATGCTTGCCCCACTTCTTGCTCACCGAGAGGTCGATAGTGTTGCGCGGCATCTCGTAGCTGTGCGGAACGCGAGCGTTGTCGTCACTCGCCGCCGAGCCTTCGCTGCGTCCTACGCCGATGATGCGTTTGCCGATGCGGTTGTAGAGTAGGGCGATGTCGAGCTGCTGCTTGGCATTCTTGTAGAAGAAGCCAGTGTTCACGAGATAAGGCGACTGACCCTGCATCGGTCTGTTCTCCTCCTTCGAGCCTTTCGCAAACTCCACACGGCTCTTTATGAGCGCTCCGTTGAACGACCAGCTGAAGTCGGGCAGTCCGATGAAGCCGAGATTCTTGCGTATGTCAAGCTCCAGGCCATAGTTGTTGGCGCTCTGCGCGTTCTTGTACGAGTAGATGAGGTTGGTGCCTCCGGCTACGGTGTATGTCCACTCGATAGGCGAGTCGAAATGCTTGTAGAACGCGGCGAGAGATATCGATTCGCCTCGCGACGGGTAGAACTCGTAGCGCAAGTCGATGTTGTCTATGTAGCAACTGCGCAGTTCGGTGTTGCCCTGCACGTCGCTCGCAAGGTCGAAGTCGTAGTAAACCGACGGCGAAACCTCGCGGAACTCCGGTCGGTTGATGCTTCTGCCGTAAGAGAAACGCATCTGGTGGCGATCGTTGAACTTATACGTAGTGTTCAGCGACGGGAAGAAATCGTTCGTGCGGTAGTGGCGGCTGTGCTCGCTCTTCTCCGTGTCGCGAGAGTTGGATATCAGTTCCATGTCGTTATGCTCGAAACGCACGCCGGCATGCACGCCGAGCTTGCCCAGCGGCAGGTCTACGGCTGCATATCCTGCCCCCATGAGGTTGTGCGCACGATAGTTGTTGCGCATCTGCATCTGCTCGAACATATACAGACGGTCGTAGCCCATATTCGCCTCGTCGCTGAGCAGACGTGTCACGTCGCCCTGCTGGAAGTCGGAGGGCAGAGTGCATATCGACGGGTTCCACTGGTAGTAGAAAGCGCGCGTGTTGTAAGTACGTGTGCGATACTCGCCGTAGCCGCCCATCTGCAGCGACGGCTGCCATGAGCCGAAGCTGAAGCTGTGCTTGTCGTTCGCGCCCAGCGAGACGATGTGCTCGTCGAGCTGAGTCCATTCTCGCGAGATGTCGTTGCCCGTGTGCAGAGCGATCTCGCCAGGGTTCTGTATATCGTTGAGAAGATAGCGCCTACGATCGGGCAGATGACGGTTGGCATACGCGTACCCGATGCTCCAGTCAAGGGCGTCGCTGGTGAAGGTGTGCTTTCCCGTCAGCTGACCGTTGTAAGTAGTGCGGCTGCGGTAGAAATATTCGGCGCTGTGCTCGTCATTCGACTGTGCGTCGACGCCTTCGCGCCAGGTATATCTGCTCGTAGCCAGCTGGTTGAAGATATTCTTCAGTTGGTATTTGTGATTACCGTTACGAGAGAGAAATGTCAGATTAAGCATTGCGCCGAGACGCACGTTCGTGTTGTACTGGTCGTCAGTAGAGTGGCGCAGATAGTTGGAGTGGTCGTTCGTAGCGTCGTATATGCCGAAGAGGTTGTTCTGCATGTCGGTGTACGAGCGCTGCTCGTTGGTATAGTTGATCGCTGCGAGCATACCCAGTTTGTTTCCGTTCATGTTCCAACGGCGGCTCATGCTTGCCGCAAGCTTCAGGTCGCCCATGGGTTTGCGCTGCCTTACAAGCCAGTCGTTGTTCAGCTTGTTGCCCGTCAGACTGTACAGATTGTCGCCCACGGGCTTGCCGTCGGCTCCCGTCAGCGGGTTAAGCCGAGCGTTTATGCCGCCTTGCAGACTGCGCTTGCCGTTGTCGAAGCCAAGGAAGTCGGTGGCGGAACCTTTAGAGTAAGAGAAGTCTTTAAAAGCGGTGGCAGTGTTCCAATTGCCACCGACTGAAAAGGTTAGCGAGTTTGCGTCGGGAATCTCCTTCGTGTTCACTATGATGAACCCTCCGGAGTAGTCGGCTGGATATTCTGCCGACGGCGACTTAACGATTGTCAGGTTATCTATCTGTTGGCTGGGAATTATGTCGAATGAGAACGCTCTTGAGTCGGCTTCCGAACTGGGCACAGCTCCGCCGTTCACCCATACGTTGTTGTAGCGCTGCGAGAGACCGCGCACCATCACAAACTTATCGTCGATGAGGCTGACGCCAGGCACACGACGCACCACTTCGCCTGCGTTCGTGTCCTGCGTTCGGCTTATCTCCTGCGCCGACACGTTGCTCACTATCACCGCACTGTTCTTTGCCAGTTGCACCATAGCCGTCTCGGTGTTGCGACGCTCCACGGCTGTCACCACCACCTCGTCCAGCTGCTGCTCGTCGGGCTGCAGCGCCACGCTGAGTCTTTCCTCAGCCTTGCCGCCGTTGATGCGTACGCCCTCGATGCGCTGCGGTTTGTATCCTACGTAATTGATATTTAATGTATACTTTCCATTCTTCAGACCGTTCAGCTCGAAGTTGCCGTCAGCGTCGGTCACAGCCTTTGCGTTGCTGCCCTCCACCGACACCACAGCTCCGATAAGAGTCTCGTTGCTCTTCTTGTCCACGACCGTTCCGCTTATCTGCTGGGCGAAAGCCCCTGCGGAGCAAGTCATCAGCAGCGTCGTCGCTGCCACCAAACTACAGTTTCTGTTGTTCATCCTTGTTACTTTCTTTTAGCTGCCGCAAAGTTACGCCTATGGTGTTACGTCAGCGTTTCTGCTGTGCTGAAAAACATTGACAAGCTATTTACGAAACAGTTACATACAGAAAAACCGCCCGGATAGGGGTCGTTTCCGACTGTCCTATCCGGGCGGTTTATATATAAATGTATAAGTAATATTCTATGCGTGTAGCATTAGATCTGTACCTTCACGGTTCTTGCATGAGCGTTGCATACTACAGTAACGAGGTATGTCCCTTTTGCGAGAGCCACCTTTGCCTTGTCGGCTGTAGTGGTGAGTCCGCTTACAACGCGTCCCTCGAAATCGCTCATGAGGATGCGCTTTGCGAGTCCTGCTGTCTCCGGCATGCTTATCTTAACGCAGTTCTTGCCAGCGACAATGCTGAAATCCTTTGCTGAAACCGTAGAAGCTACGCCGTCAACCACCTTCTTCTCAGCCAGACGGAACACGCGTGTAGCGTGCTTGCGCACATCGGTTGTGAATGTGCCGGTAGCCTCGCCTGCCTCAGCGTTCTCCATAACGTCGCGAACGGTGTATGTCTTTGTCGGGTCGAGAGCCGGGATTGCAGAGAAGTCGAATGTAGCCTGCTTCTCTGAGCTTGACATGTTGGTTACAGAGAGAGCCACGTCGCCGTTCTCGCAGTCCTTAGCGAAGACAACGAGGTTGTCTGCCTCAGAGATGAGGTCGCCCTGCTGACCCATGCGGTCCTGGTTGAGAGCGATAAGCTCCTTGTTGCGCAGCAGCTTGAAGTCGGCATCGGTGAGAGTGTTCTTGCTCGGGTCGAACGACAGAGCCATCGGTGAAGACCACATACACCAGAGAGCGAACTGTGTAGCATACTCGTCGTCGGTCATACCGGCGCCAGTGCCGCCGCAGAGGTCGTTAGACGACTTGCCGGTAGCGTGCAGACCGGTGCAAAGCATATCCGAATCGTTGAAGCGGTTCACGCCCTGATAAGCAGAGAGGTTCTTCATAGCCTCAATGCTCTGTACGACGCCCACACCGCTACCAGAGCCTGTCCAGCAGTCGCGTACGTCCTGCGAGATGCGCCAGCAGCGTCCGCCTACCTCAGCACCCCACTTCCACGGTTCGCGCACGCCCCACTCGCAGATGTAGAGCATAGTGTTGTTGCCAGCAGCAGCGAAAGCGTCTGCGAGAGCCTTGTAGCGCTTCTTGGCTGTTTCTACGTCGTCCGGCGCATAGCAGTAGTCGCACTTCACAACGTCTACGCCCCACTCGGCGTATGTCTTGGCGTCGATTGTCTCGTAGCCGTACGAACCGAAAGCGCCAGCACATGTTCTGTCAGCAGCGTCGGTATAAAGACCGAACTTCATGCCGTTCTTGTGAACATAGTCTGCAACAGTCTTCAGACCGTTCGGGAAGCGTGATGCGTTAGGCTGCGGTGTGCCGTCAGCCTTGCGTGTGCCCTGCCAGAGGTCGTCCATCATGATGTGGTTCCAACCGCACTCGTACAGACCTTTGTTCTGGAAGAGTTCTACAGCCTGCTCAATGATTTTCTGTGAGATGTTGCCCTGAACCGAGTTCCAAGAGAGCCAGCCCATGAACGGAACGGGGTGCTGCAGAGAGCTTGATACGGTGAGTGTTACGTCCTCCGATGTTGTCTCGCCGTCTACAGTAACGTTAATCTGATAAGTGTACACGCCTTCTTCAGCAACTACGCCCTCTACGATATTGCGGGCTGCGTTCCATGTAAGACCTGCAGGCAGATTGCTTACAGAGAGCTGAGCGCCAGTAACGGTAGAGCGAACCTTCTGCATGAAGCGAACGTTAGGCTGTGAGAACACGGTCGTAGCACATGCGAGCTTTGTGGTGAGTTCTTCTGCGCTCACGATGCACGGACGTGTAGAGTTCTGATCCTGGAACACGAGATAAGCGTTAGCCCAGTCGACGTGGTCGCAAGTGTTAGTGCCGTCAGTGCCGTTCGAAGTCTCAAGATAGAGATACTTCCAACCGCTGAGGTTGTCTGCGTGTATGTCTACCGACTGGTTAGAGAAACGGTTGATAGTGCCATTGGCTACATCCTCTGTAGCGCCGCCTTCAGCCTTTACGTAAACATGATAATCGAAGTTGCCAGCCTCCTTCACCTCGTCGTCAACGCCGAGCACAGTGTAGAAGTCGGTTACCGATCCGTTGAGCTTGATGATAATCTGCGACGGTCCGTGTGTACCCACTCCGCTCTCGTATACCTTGCCACCAATGGTGATATTGTTGCCGTCGATGCTCTTGTCCTTCTTCGGTGTGTGGTTTTCCCAACCGCACTTTGTCTTTTCTATTTCGAGAGAAGACAGACGAATGTATTCCTGACCCCAAGGAGCATCAGGGATAGTGACTACGTTAGAGCCACCCTGCCACATGTCCGACTCGTTGATGAGCTGAGGCGCTGTGCCAGCGTACTTGAAGTAGGCGTTGCCGAGATCTACGTGGTCGCCCCAAGCCTCTTCGCCCTTGTCGAAGTTGAGGATGAGGTATACTACGTCGGTAAGGTCTACGTCTACCGTTGTGCCTGCAGCGTCGTTGACAGTGATAGTGCCACTCTTCACAGTCGTAGCCTGCTTGCTGCTGTTGTAAGTAGTGACAGTGTAGTCAACGATGCCGTGCTTAGTCTGGGTAGGCGCTGCACCATCGATACCGAAAATAGCGTGAAAACTTTTGGCACCATTCACCTTCACCACAAATTTTGAAGGAGCATGTGTGCCTACACCCGTTGTGTAAGTGTCGCCGGCTATAATAAGCGGTGTACCGAATGTTGCCTTGTCGGCATACACCTTATTCTTATTATCGTCGTTGAAATAAGTGACAGTAGTCAGGTCGAGCGAACTCAACAAGCAAACGTCGTTACCAATTGGGGGGGGTGATTGTCTCAGCCTTAGCGTCAACAATGCCCAACACACTGACGAAAACCAAAGCCATCAGTGCGCTTACGTTACGTAAAAGTTGTTTCATTGTTTTTGGAATAAAAAGAATTGATTTGTTGTATTATAGATTTTCTGCAAAGTTACCTATTATTGTCTGATTGGCAAAATATTACATCATGTTTTAACACAAAAAAGTTTCGCGGCGGCAACAGAGTTTCTGACTATTTGCTTAATTGCAGAATAATTTGTAATTTAGCGGCATAAAACAAACATTTTATAGAGAGCCTAAACATACTGTGAACAGATGAAGAAACTCCAGAAACTACACAAATACATATTTGCAGCGACAGTCGTCTCGCTGCAAATACCAGCATCTGCCACTGCTCAGGTGCAGGAGCTGAACGTGCAGCGCGACACAATCTCCACATACCTGAAGGTACAGAACAAAGGTATCGTGAACAATGCCCTCGACGTGTTGAACGGCAATGCAGCCGGTGTTAACGTTACTTCGAACGGCATGGACCGTATGGCGCAGCTCTCGTCGGTGCGAGTGCGCGGCACCACGTCTATAGTCGGAGGCAACGACCCTCTCGTCATCATCGATGGCGTGACAAGCGATATCGCCACGCTCTCTACCATATATCCTGCCGATATAGAGAGTTTCTCGGTGCTTAAGAATGCCGCCGAGACCGCACTCTACGGCTCGCGCGGTGCGTCGGGCGTTATCGAGGTGAAGACAAAGCGAGGAACGGGCAAAGGGTTCCAGATATCTTACGAGACAAACATCGGACTGGAAGCCATGTCAAAGAAGCTCGACATGCTGTCGGCTGACGAGTATCTTGCTACTGCCAAACGCCTCGGGATATACGCCAACAACGGCGGATACAAAAACAACTTCTACGACGTAATTACTCGAACCGGCTTTGTTCAGAACCATTACCTGGCTTTCAGCGGTGGCTCGGAACAGTCGAACTATCGTGCGTCGTTCGGTTATATCGACCATAACACCATCATAAAGACCAAGGACTACAACAATTTTGTGGCAAAGATTGACGTCACGCAGCATGCTTTCGACAACCGTCTCGTCGGCGACTTCGGTGTGTTCGGATCTACATACAAGAACAATGACATCTTCGACACTCAGATGCTGTTCTACTCTGCTGCGTGTCAGAACCCTACTTACCCTGCCGGACGCGACGCCAACGGCAACTGGATAAAGAACGGTTCTGCATATCGTATCAATCCGCCTTCTGCCGTACTTGCCGAACGTAGCGACCAGAAGGAGATGTACTTCAATACCCACATGCGACTGCTCTACAAGCTTGCGCCGTCGCTCAATCTGTCAGCATTCGGTAGCTACTCGTACACATCAAACGAGAACTCTGAGTTCTGCCCGACATGGTTGTGGGCGCAGGGCAACGTATATCGCGGCGAGTTCAAGAAACAGGAGTATCTCGGCAATGTCTCGCTCGACTATGCCCATACATGGGGCATCCACTCGCTGTATGCCGGACTCTCCACCGAATATCATTACCTGGAACGCACGGCATTCTGGACACGCGCCAAGGGCATAACAACAAACGAGTTCGGATACGACAACATCGGAGCCACTGCGTCGCGTCCTTACGGCGCTACGGGCAGCATCTACGAAGACCAGTCGCTGGCGTCGGTCATGGCAAACGCCTCCTATACATTATATAATAAGTATAAGCTGACGCTCACTATGCGTGGCGATGGTTCGTCTATGGTGGGCGACGACCATACATGGGGCTTCTTCCCGTCTGTCTCGGCAGAATGGGACGTTAAGAAAGAGCGCTTCTTAAGCGGTTTCGACGGAATAAACACTCTGAAACTGCGCACCGGTTACGGACGTTCGGGCAATCTGGGCGGCATATCTGCCTATACAACCATGAACAACGTGCAGCAGACGGGCATCGTACCCGTCAACAACACGCCGACTGTGACGCTCGGCACCATACGCAACAACAACCCCGACTTGAAATGGGAGACAAAGTCGACATTCAATATCGGTGGCGAGATCGGACTGTGGCACAACCGCCTTATGCTCACCGCCGAATACTATTACTCTAAGACCACCGACATGCTCTATTCCTACGACGTGCCCGTGCCGCCGTTTGCCTACGACAAGCTGTTGGCAAACATTGGCGCTATGTCGAACCAGGGTCTTGAGATCGGTTTCTCTATCGCTCCGGTGCAGACAAAGGATATAGACCTGAACGTGAGCATGAACCTCTCGTTCCAGAAGAATAAGTTGCTTTCGCTCTCTGGCAACTATAAAGGCATGAATATGTCGGCTGCCAACATCACAGCCATCGGCTCCATAGACGGAGCCGGTCAGAACGGCGGTGACAACAACCATGTGCTCTACCAGATAGTAGGACAACCTTTGGGCGTGTTCTATCTGCCCCATTGCACCGGACTCTACAAGGACGAGCAGGGCACAATGAAGTATAGGATAGAAGACCTCGACAACAACGGCACTATCGACTTCGGCGACGGTGGCGACCGACGCATCTGCGGACAAGCCACGCCAAAGGCAACGCTCGGCTCCAACATATCGCTGCGCTACAAGAATTTCTATATGTCGCTGCAGATGAACGGAGCCTTCGGACACAAGATATTCAACGGTACGGCATTGGCATACAACAACATGTCGTCGTTCCCGATATACAACGTGATGAAAGGTGCACCCGAACGTAACATCGTCGACCAGAACGTGTCTGACTATTGGCTCGAACGTGGCGACTATCTCAACTTCGAGTATCTCACCATAGGCTACAACGTGCCGGTGAAGAGCAACATAGTGCGCTCGCTGCGCGTGTCGTGCAGCGTCAACAACCTTGCCACCATCACGTCCTACAGCGGACTGACACCGATGATCAACTCGTATGTTGTCAACTCGTCAATGGGCATCGACGACAAGCGCTGCTATCCTACCTACCGAACCTACTCTATAGGAGTGAGCGTGCAGTTCTAAACAGCCCGAAATGTTTTCACCAACGTAACGATTAATGACTATGAAACATAAATTTTTCGCATTATCTGTTCTCGCCCTTTCGCTCTCGCTGACGAGTTGTCTTGACGAAACACCAAAAGACCAGTTGCCGGAGCAGAATATTTACGACTCTGCCAACAGTTTGTACATCAACGCCGTAGCTTCGCTGTATAACTATATAGGTGCACACGAGGAGGGCGAAGGCTTGCAAGGCACATGCCGCGGCATATACGACTACAACACGCTGACCACCGACGAGGCTATCATGCCCATACGCGGCGGCAACTGGTATGACGGCGGACTCTGGCAAAACATGTATAACCATACATGGACTGCCACCGACACCGATCTGTATAACGTTTGGAAATATCTCTATAAGGTTATCGTTCTCTCCACAAAGTCGTTGGAGACGATAGACCAGTACAAGGCGCTGCTTACAGACCGACAGCGTGACGAGTACAAGGCGGAAGTGAGAGCCGTTAGAGCCATGTTCTACTATTATGCTATGGACATGTTCGGACGCATACCCATACTTGAGTCGACAGCGCAAAAGACAGCCGACATACGTCAGTGCGAGCGCAGCGAAGTGTTCGGCTATATCGTGAACGAGCTGCAGACCGTGGCGCCGCTTCTGCCCCTTGAGCACAGCAACCTGCAGGGCAACTACTACGGTAGGGTGACGCGTCCGGTGGCATGGTTCCTGCTTGCCAAACTCGCACTCAACGCCGAAGTGTACACCGACAACAACTGGACCGACGCTTCACGACCAGACGGCAAGACGATATTGTTCGACATCGACGGCACACAGAAGAACGCATGGCAGACCTGCATCCACTACTGCGACCTGATAGCAGCTGCCGGATATTCGCTCGAGAGCGACTATGCAAGCAACTTCGCCGTGCACAACGAAAACTCGAAAGAGAACATCTTTACCATTCCGTTAGACAAGATGCTCTATCTGAACGAGTTCCACTATCTTTTCCGCTCGCGCCATTACGCACACGGCGGTGCATACGGCGGTGCTTCAGAGAATGGCACATGCGCCACGCTGCACACTATGGCTGTAAACGGCTACGGCACAGCCTCGTCCGACACGCGCCTCGAACTTAACTTCTACACGGACAGGGTAGAGGTGGACGGCAAGTATGTGACCCTCGACGACGGCACACCGCTCCAGTACATGCCGCTCGCCGTTGAGCAGAATCTCACGGCAAGCAAATACATCGAGACGGCAGGAGCACGCATGAAGAAATATGAAGTAGACCGCACAGCCTACTCCGACGGACGTATGCCCGACAACGATATCGTGCTCTACAGATACGCCGACGTGTTGCTGATGAAGGCAGAGGCTAAGGTGAGAAACGGAGAGTCGGGCGACGAGCAACTCAACGCCGTGCGCTCGCGTGTCGGAATGCCATCGCTTGCAGCCACACTCGCGAACATCCTCGACGAGCGTCTGCTCGAACTCGTGTGGGAAGGCTGGCGCCGGCAGGACATGATACGCTTCGGCACCTACTGCGCTCCGTACGACATCCACACACCGTCAGCCGCCGACAAGAAGCGATACACTATAGTTTTCCCGATACCGGAAAAAGCACGCGAACTGAACCCGAATCTCGCGCAAAACCCTGGATATTAGTGAAAAGCGATGCCGACACTATAGATGTCCTATTGTGCAAATAAAAAACAAATAATGCATAATTCGTGAAATGAAAACAAAAAAATACCTCAAAATAGGTATAGTATAATTCTTTTTTTGTAATTTTGTAAGCGTAAAGGGTGTGAGCCTTAAAAGCTTGTGCCGCTTTCGTAGAAAAGACTTTACACATTAATAATTTAAATTATTATAACCGATTATGATTTATTCAAAAGAAGTAGACAACATGTGCGTTGTCGCAAAGGGTCCTAACCACGGACCGGCTCCAATTCCTGAGGAAGGAAAATGGATTTATGCCAAGGAGATTAAGGATATTTCTGGCTATACTCACGGTGTGGGTTGGTGTGCTCCGCAGCAGGGTGCCTGCAAGCTGTCTCTGAACGTTAAGAACGGCGTTATCCAGGAGGCTCTCGTTGAGACTATCGGTTGCACCGGTATGACTCACTCAGCAGCTATGGCTTCTGAGATTCTCCCGGGCAAGACAATCCTCGAGGCTCTGAACACTGACCTCGTTTGCGATGCTATCAACACAGCTATGCGCGAGCTCTTCCTCCAGATTGTTTACGGACGTACACAGAGCGCATTCTCTGAGGGCGGTCTCGTAATCGGTGCTGGTCTTGAGGACCTCGGCAAGGGTCTTCGCTCACAGACAGGTACTCTCTACGGTACAGTAGCTAAGGGTACACGCTACTTGGAGCTCACAGAGGGCTACATCACACGTCAGTTCCTCGACAAGGACAACCAGGTTTGCGGTTACGAGTATGTTCACCTCGGCAAGATGATGGAAGCTATCAAGAACGGTATGGACGCTAACGAGGCTGTGAAGAAGTTCACTGGCTCTTACGGTCGTACAACTGCCGAGCAGGGTGTTGTTAAAGCAATTGATCCACGTAAAGAATAATAAGGAGATACACAACTATGATTAGAAAAGTAAGTTACGAAAGTCAGGAGCGCCGCGAGGCTCAGGTTCTTGCCGCTCTCAACGCTGAGGGAATCAAGAGCCTTGAAGAGGCTAACGAGATTTGCGAAGCTGTAGGTGTTGATCCTTATCAGATGTGTGAGGACACACAGCGCATCTGCTTCGAGAACGCAAAGTGGGCATACGTTGCAGGTGCAGCCATCGCTATCAAGCGTGGCGTTAAGACAGCTGCCGACGCTGCTGAGGCAATCGGTGTAGGTCTGCAGGCATTCTGCATCCCTGGTTCTGTAGCTGACGACCGCAAGGTAGGTCTCGGCCACGGCAACCTCGCTGCTCGTCTTCTCCGCGAGGAGACACAGTGCTTCGCTTTCTTGGCAGGTCACGAGTCGTTCGCAGCTGCTGAGGGCGCTATCAAGATTGCAGAGATGGCAAACAAGGTTCGCAAGAACCCGCTGCGCGTTATCCTCAACGGTCTTGGCAAGGACGCTGCTCAGATCATCAGCCGCATCAACGGCTTCACATACGTTAAGACAGAGTTCGACTACTACACAGGCGAGCTGAAGGTAGTAGACCGCATCGCTTACTCAGACGGTCCGCGCGCTAAGGTTAATTGCTACGGCGCTAACGACGTTCGCGAGGGTGTAGCTATCAACTGGAGCGAGGACGTAGACGTATCTATCACAGGTAACTCTACAAACCCGACACGTTTCCAGCACCCGGTAGCTGGTACATACAAGAAGGAGCGTATCCTCGCAGGTAAGCCTTACTTCTCAGTTGCTTCAGGTGGCGGTACAGGCCGTACACTCCACCCGGACAACATGGCAGCAGGTCCTGCTTCTTACGGTATGACCGATACTCTCGGTCGTATGCACTCTGACGCTCAGTTCGCAGGTTCTTCTTCAGTACCTGCTCACGTAGAGATGATGGGCTTCCTCGGCATGGGTAACAACCCGATGGTAGGTGCTTCTGTAGCTATCGCCGTTGCTATCGACCTCGCCCTCAACAAGAAGTAATTGATATTCTTATCAGTTTAAAATAATAAATCCTCCATAGTCCGGCTGCGGATTATGGAGGATTTTTTTGTAAATGGGGGAGGTTTGCCTAAATGTCATTCATTTGCCACCTTTTACTCTATTACAGTTGCGGCAAAGCATTTGGCAGTTTTCTGCGATGGTAGTGCCACCGTCACGCCATGGTTTTATATGGTCAGCCTCCATTTCTTCCAACTCGAAGTGCTTGCCGCAATGCGGACAAATGCCTTTTTGGCGTTCATAAGCTTCTCTTTTTTGTTTTTTGTCGAAGGTGCGAAAACTAAGGTCGCGTAAGTCATTACTCAATACATAGCGGTAGATGCCCGATTTCTTCATTATCTCGTCATCTTCCATGAGGTCATGTATCTGCTGCTCAAGTTTGTCGGTGTTGTAATCTTCACTGCCGAACTCATCAAACATCTCTCCCCAGTCAAGTCCCTTCATCTCCTTGCGGTATTTTGGGAAAGTAGACTTTACCCATGTCACGACCTGCAGGTAGTATGCCCACAGCTTGTAGGCGTTATGGTCGTACTGATGGATTGCCATATATTTGTCTACAGGTGTGGTGTCTACTATTCCGTCATGGCGTGCCGCCCATTTCAAGGCGGTTTCCAAGTATGCCTGCTCCTCTAATTTTCCTGTCATATAGTCGCTGCCTACCTTGTATGCTGCGCATCCATGCTTGCTGAAGTAGCGGCGTGCGTCCGTGACGAAAGGCCCTACATACACGGCGTTTCTCAACTCTTGGTCAAGCAGACGCTCACCTGCGATGTTGATGACACGAAACCAGTCGAGTTTCTCTTTGTCAGTGCCTGTGCAGAAATACACTGTCAACTCGTAGTCGAGGAAATGCTGTTTTTCTTTATCTGTGAGATTGTCGAAATATAACACGGGGCGGTCTTTGTCGACAATGTTGAAGGCATGTTGGAAGTATTCGCAGATGGACAGTGTACGTTGCTGTCCGTCTATCATTTCATAACTACCATCCCCCACAACGCTCCAGTACATTATGTTGAGCGGAAATCCTTTCAATATAGTTTCTATAACGGCTTGCTGTTGTTTCAAGTCGTAGCGAAACTCACGCTGGTAGGGTGGGCGTATGTTCAGTTTGCCATGATAACCATAAACTCCATTATTGGGGTCGTTGGTGTAACCGGATATAAGGTCGCGTATTGCGATTGATTTTAGTTCGATGTTCATAAGTTGAATTTTATGGTACGGTAAATCATGCTCTTTTTCTTATAAGTATTCTGGCATAGCAACCAACAAGCTTGCCCTTGTCATTACGATAGCACAACTTGCCTTTGCGGAAACTCTTGTCCTCACGGAACAATGCGGCGCATTGCTCTGCCGTCAGATTGGCGCTAACTCCACATTCCACGCCAAGCTCTCCACCATTGCCTATGCCTATAATCTCGAATTGGTCAGGATTGTATTTGTCCATGAATGTGATTGGCACTCCCATTACTCCATCATAATCACAAGGTATCAACTCTGTCTTTGAAACCTCAATGGCATCATAATTGATGTATCGAGGATATTCTTCGGGAGTATAGCTTTTGTATAGGATGAGGTTTTCGTGGCGTTTTGGTATGTCTAAATTAGTATACCAACAAATATTCCCTAAACTTCTCCATTTTTGCCCGTTTGTATCAATCCAAAAGCGTGTGGCTCTTTCCTCTGAGTTGGCAGGAACTCTAAAAGACATATCCCCAGACTTATAGCCAAGCCAGATTTTGTTTTCTTTTATCAATGGGAAAATCTCCTTATATGTGGCGTTGTTCTGATTTCCAATTATCAAGAATTTCTTTCCATATTCCATCAACTGTGCCATATACTCACGGAACAACGAGAAAGGAGGATTGGTCACCACAATATCAGCCTCTTCCAGCAGCTCAATACATTCCTTGCTGCGAAAGTCGCCGTCGCCTTTAAGTGGCTTTACCCCTATTTCCTCAGCATCGGGGATACTGTTACCATTTTTGTCGCCTTCATAAACGAGATACACAGCCTGCTCACTTTGGTTTTGGCTGAATAGGTCCATGTCTTGATTCTTGTAGCAAGTGGTTATGAGTTTCTTCAATCCAAGAAACTCGAAGTTGTATGCAAAGTAAGTGAAGAAGTTGCTAACGCGAGGGTCATCGCAGTTGCACAGCACCGTCTTGCCGCGAAAATGCTCACGATAATGGCGTAGTTCGTTATTGATGTCCTCAAGTTGGGTGTAGAATTCGTCTTTCTTGGCAGCTTTTGCCCTGTCTATGCTTCTTTTTGCCATAAACGTATAAGATTGAAAGTTATGTGAGTTAGGAGCACGAACTATCAATCACGCCAAGACGCAAAAAGGGCGTGATGCTCCTTATTGCGTTCAGCTATGAGGCAGCCTCGGAATGGAAACCTCAGATTATCAATAAAGAATACATCACGCCTAAGGCGAGATGCATTTCTATTATACGATAATCTAAGGCACTCCATACCGAATGCCTTATCACAATTATTTCTGTTACGTTATTTCCATCCAATAAGTTTCCGAGGCTTTTGGCTGAACGCGAAATAATAGCGAATGCTTTGTTTTTTACCAACGATGTCATGTGCAATGATGTTGTGTGCCATGCTTTTTAGAGCCAATGACCAACAATTCTTTGCCACAAATGCAAAGTTACGAAATAAAGATGAAAATATGGCTTTATCGGCTTTGAAAAATCAGATAAAAACTATATATTTGTATTCTAAAACCAAGTATTGCTCACAATGGAAACAATGATACAGACACCTGAGTTCGACCGCCTCGCCTTTACGGTGTTGGCTATCGAGGCTTCTGCGCAGAAGATGAATATATCGCCGTCGGAGATGAGAAGGCGACTGGAGAAGGTGGGGCTTATCAAGAGTCTCATACAGGATTGCTACGACACTTTGCATACCGAGAGCCGCGAAGCCGTAGCGAACGATGTCGTTGAGGCTCTGAAAAATTGGGAAAAAGAATAAATGGAAAAGCAAATTGCAGTTTAATTCATACGAAAGGGTATAGTTATGTTGGACTTCTTATTATGGAACAAAATAGCTCGTATCATTGCGCAGTTAGCTGATACTCTGCATATATCAACAGACAGAGCATTGCAGATTTTCTATGACTCTGACGTTTGCCGTATGCTTCACGACAAAGACCTCGGGCTGCATCTGATGAGCGACACATACATTGTTAATGACTTGATAGCGGAGCTGAGGAATAAGCAATAGAAAATATGGATAAAGGGCAATTTCTGTTATATCAAACTCCTGACGGCGATTCACAGATAGAGGTGAAGCTGCAGAACGATACCGTCTGGCTCTCGCTTGACCAGATGGCTGAACTGTTCCAGCGCAACAAATCCACTATTTCACGACACGTAAAGAATGTGCTGGAGGATGGGGAGTTGGAGAAAAAATCAGTTGTTGCATTTTTTGCAACAACTGCATCTGATAGTAAAACATACTCTGTAGCTTACTACAACCTCGACATGATTATCAGCGTAGGCTACCGCGTGCATTCCTATCGTGGCGTTCAGTTCCGTATATGGGCGACAAAGGTATTAAAGGAGTACATCGTTAAGGGGTTTGCCATGAACGACGACCTGCTGAAACGTGCAGGAGGAGGCAACTACTTTGACGAGTTGCTTGCAAGAATACGCGATATCCGCTCCAGTGAAAAGGTGTTCTACCGCAAGGTGCTTGAGATATATGCCCTCAGCATCGACTACGATCCGCGAGTGGAAATGACACAGAAGTTCTTCAAGACTGTACAGAACAAGATGCATTATTCGGTTCATGGGCATACGGCGGCAGAAATAATATACGAGCGAGCCGATGCTCAAAAGGACTTCATGGGATTGACCACATGGGCTGGAGCTATGCCTACGAAGCCCGAAGCCGAAATAGCAAAGAACTATCTCACGCACGAGGAAGTGAAGTCGCTTAACCGCATCGTGAGTCTGTATCTCGACTTCGCCGAAATGCAGGCTGAGGAACACCGCCCGATGTACATGAAGGACTGGATAAACATTCTCGACGACTTCCTGCGTATCTCCCGAAAGGATATCCTTACTCATGCCGGCAAAGTCTCCGCCAAACTCGCCAAAGAGAAAGCCGACCAGGAATACGACAAATTCAAGGAGCGTACCAAGAACAACCTCTCCGCCGTGGAGATTCACTTCCTTGAAAACTTTGAACGTGAACAGAAGAGATTACTCCGAGATAAGTAGTGTAGCTGAAAAAATCCACCATATCTTCCAGCATCGCCGTAACTCGCACATTATTAGCGCTATAAAGGCTGGCAGATAATCTCATAGATGGGTTATCTGCCAGTCTATCTTCCAGCCTTGACGGGTATCTTCCTGTCGCAACGCTGCGTTTTATGGTTGCGCTATTACTCAGCAATTATTTGTTGCAATCTTTTTTCTTGAATTTCTTCATAAGGTTTTGTGTTGACATTCGCATATCCCAAATGTCAACAAGCAAAATAACCTTTGATGTCTCTTCGTATCTATAGATGATTTTGAAGTTTTTTCTGAATATTATACTTCTGTATTTATGTGATAGTTTTTTCAAAAGAGGTTCTTCTGGAGAAGAGGTCGGATAATTAGCTAAGCGCCTTGTGATATTGGTAAACTCTTCTGTGAACTTTCTTAATGTAGTCTTGCCATATTCGTTTAGAGTGTATGTCGCAATATCGCGATAAACTTCTTTGAAGGGCGTAAGTAGAAGTATCTTCACCATAATTGTTCTGCTTTGAGTTCCTCTGCGAAATCTTCAAGTGTCATAGCTGTTTGGTTTTTAACGTATTCCTTTTCTGCCTCTTCCACTCTTCTGGTGGCTTCTTCTTCAGATGCAGGTCCAAATAGAGGTTCCGAAACCATTTTCGGCGTATCTTCTACCACATTGTATTCTTTGTTCTGTGTGGCTTGTTGTTTTTTGATTGCAGATTCGTGAAGCTTTTCTGCAAGCCAAAGTTCGTTGCTTGCACTCAGTGACATTGACTGAATGAACTTCCACAGATTATTTAATGTTATAGATATCATAACTTGTCGATTTTAATTTACTGATGTTTTTGCAAATCTACTCATTATTTCGTTTACTACCAATTTTTTGTTCCAAAAACAGCCGATAGTTATGCTTATTGCTTTGGTTAAACGTAGTAGTCTTAGAAAAAATGTGTAACTTTGCAATAATGTCATGTCTCTTTTGACCAAATTTAATAAAGTAAATAGTAAACTTTGAGTTATTTGGGTTTGGAAGGATATGATTGGATATAAATATAACTAAAAACTTGTTTCTATGGATATAAAGGAATTCGTGCAAGAAAAAGTATCAATTGCACAACAAATGGCAATTGAAAACGATACTGGGGTTGATACCGAAATGGCACGTATGATATTGACTTGTATGGAGGATGCCGATGAGGTGTTGTCTCCAGACATGTGTGAATTGGAACTTCCATCAATCAGAATTACGGCTTTTGACTATAATGATGAGGCTGAAGTTTTGGATCTTTTCCTGTATGTTAAAGCAAGTAGTCCTGGTGGAACATTAGGTGCGACTGCTTTAGATAGGGCCTATAACAGATTGTATTCTTTTTACTTAAAGGCAATACAACCAAAGGCTTTTTCAGGTAAGGATAAAGCTTTTAGTACAGAAGTGCAAGATGCCATTGAGGTGATAAGAGATAGTCGTGGTAAGATAAACACTATACGTCTATTTGTGTTGACCGACGGTGTGGTGAAGTTGTTTTCTCAGGCAACAGAGTCTGTGAATGATGAACAATTGGGTGTCGTTGTGCAGCGTTTAGTATGGGATATGTCGAAAGTGTTCCGTGCTGAAAAACTCAAAGAAGGTGTAGAGGATATAGATATTGATTTCGAAACAAGTGGTTTTGATCAGATTCCATGTTTAAGGGTTGATGATGAAAACCCTGATATAGTATCATATCTTACATCTATTCCTGGAGAATATCTTGCTGCTATATACAATGAATATAGCCAGCTGTTGCTTGAGAAGAACGTTAGAACTTTTCTTAGAAACAAGAGTAAGGTTAACAGAAAGATTGCTGAGACATTAAAGAAATGTCCAACAAAGTTCTTTGCTTACAACAATGGTATTTCTGCCACTGCAAAGAGTGTAGAGTTTGGTAAGAGTGGTTCGATGAAAGCGCCTATGTTAAAGCGTATAACTGACTTGCAGATTGTTAATGGTGGACAGACCACAGCATCAATAGCGCTGTTGGCTAAGGAAGGTGTGGATATAAGCAAGGTTTTCGTGCCCATGAAAATTAATGTGGTACGAGATGAAGAGCATTACAAAGAAACCATAAAGGCTATTTCTGTTTGTGCCAATAGCCAAACGCCAATAAAAGAATCCGACTTTGAATCTGGCGATGAAATGCTGAAGAAGTTAGAGAAAATCAGCAGAAGTGAAGCTACGCCAAAGACAGAAAAGAAATGGTATTTTGAGCGCATGAGAGGTCAGTATAGCAACGAACGTAATAGCTTTTCTGGCTATGAAAAGAAAATGTTTGAGGAGGATTATCCCAAGGAGAACGTAATAACCAAAACAGATATTGCAATGGTTGTTATGCTATGGGAAGGAAAACCACATATAGCTTGCAATAGCCGTGAGAAATGTTTTGACACATACATCAGAACGCTTAGAAAAGATGGAACTAAGATAAATGTTGAGTATTTCCATTACATTATAGCACTCACGATATTGTACAAACGTGTTTATGAAACGGCACGTGCTATGTGCAAATCCGGTGATTTTGTATCAAGAGTGACGGCATACGCTATGTCAGCATTAGCAGAATTGTCAGAGCACCGTCTCAATTTGTCATATATATGGACGGTACAGATGTTGCAGCCTGAGTTGGAGGCGCATATACAGCGTTCTGTTGCATGGGCACAAAGGCATCTAATGCAGAACCAAACACGATCATGGGCACGTAGCTTAGCGTGTTGGGAGGATATGAAAGAGATGTTGGAAAATTGTCCAAAGATAGGTGAGAACCTACTTGCGTCTGAAGGGCAGATTGTAGAACCTTGCGATGATGAAGAACAAGAAACTATAAATCGTGCAAATGCGATACAGGCACGTCAATGGTTGAATGTTTTTAAGTGGACTATCGAAAATGACAGGTTTAGTGCTGCAGAACGCAAAAAACTTCAGAATCTCTTTATATCCGTGAGTAAAGGTAAAACCATACGTAAGGTAAATCAAGCTGAAGCTGCATTAGATTTGATAGATAAAGCTAAGCGACTTGGTTTTGATGAATGGGAGCAGAAGAATATAGAATCTGGCAGCGTCAACTAAAAGCGTTAAACTACATAGTAACGCTCGTTACCCCTGCATGGTAACTCTATTTTAGCTATGCGGTAACAATATAGCCGCGCTGCGGTAATGATGTGCCCACGCTGCGGTAATCGGATAACCAACGTGCGGTTGGGATATAAAAAGCAAATAGGCTGTAGACAAACGCTGTCGTTGCGTTGTCTACAGCCTATTTTATGTAATAAGGAGTCTTATTTCTTATTGCATGGAGTGGGGCAGAGCCGCCGTTTTACTCCATCAAGTCCTCGCCGAGGTGGGTTGTCTGCTCGCGCTTCATGCGCTCTTCCACCTCGCGTGGCTTTGTGGCGTAGGTGATCATGCGGATAGAGTCGTTGTAGCTGACGTACTTCCAGAGCCAGTTGAGCAGCACCATCATCTTGTTCTTCACGCCGAGGATAGAACGCAGGTGGACGACGAGCCACAACACCCAGGCGAAGAAGCCCTGACTGCGGAATTTGCCTATCTCTACGACCGCCTTGTTGCGTCCGATGGTAGCCATTGAGCCGAGGTTCTTGTAGTGGAACGCGGTGAGAGCGTTGCTTTCTGCGCCCTGGTTGATGAGCTTGAGGTTCTTGGCGAGGTTCTTAGCCTGCTGTATAGCCACCTGCGCCACCTGCGGATGTCCGTTAGGGTATGCCGCATCGGAGGTCTGCAGACACTGGTCGCCGATGGCGAACACGTCTTCGACGCCCGGTATGCGGTTGTATTCGTCAACCTTGAAGCGGAAGCCGCGGCCCATGTGGCTCTCGTCGATGCCGGGCATGGCGTTGGCTCTGATGCCCGACACCCAGAGGAACGTGCGTGTAGGAATCTCGGTGCCGTCCTTCATGACTACCTTGTGGTCGCGATAGTCGGTCACCATCTTGCCGAACAGTATGTCTACGCCCATGCTCTTGAGGAACTCGTACGCCTTTTGCGACGACTCCTGCGAGAGTCCGGCAAGCAGGCGGTCGCCTGCCTCGATGAGGTATATGTGCATCAGCGACGAGTCCATGTCGGGGTAGTCGTACGGTATGACGTAGCGTCTCATCTCTGCAAGCGCGCCGGCAATCTCTACGCCCGTTGCGCCGCCGCCCACGATGACGACGTTGAGCAGTTCCTGGCGTTCCTCCTCAGTGGCGCAGGTGAGAGCGCGCTCGAAGTTGGAGAGCAGGGCGTTGCGCAGGCCCATCGCCTCGGGCACCGTCTTCATCGGTATGGCCCACTCCTCGATGTTCTTGTTGCCGAAGAAGTTGGTCGTAGCGCCGGCAGCCAGCACGAGATAGTCGTAGTCGATTTTGCCGATGGAGGTCTGCAGAATCTTCTTCTCGGTGTCTACCATACGAGCCTCAGCCATGCGGAAATAGAAGTCTTTGCGCTTGCGGAAAATCTGTCGGAAGGGGAACGAGATGCTGCTCGGGTCGATACCTGCCGACGCTATCTGATAGATAAGCGGCGGAAACTGGTGGAAGTTGTTCTTGTCGATCAGCACTACCTGCATGCCCGACCCGTAGAGGTCTTCTGCAAGGCGCAGTCCGCCGAGTCCGCCACCAACGATTACTACTCTTTTCTTCTGATTTCTCTGGATATTGATGCTCATATTGCTTATAAAATAGGTTTATTTAGTTACTCTTTCTGATGGGCAAAGATAGCCATTCCGGAGTATACTTCTTGATTCTTTTCTGCTATATTTTGTGCAAACGATTGCGGAAACGTTCCCAATTTACGCAAACGTTTGCAATGTGCTGTGGAGTTATCCTGAATTGCACTACAAAGTTACTGCATTTTTATTGAAATATGTGTTACGTTCGTCCTCAGACTGCGATTTCATGCTTTATATCAAGAGTTATTCGGCTGAATTTTGTATTTTTGCAGAAGATAGGCTGCACCTCGGCAATTTGAAGCAAGCTTCATTGCGCTCGATTTGCGCTATCTTTGCAGAAGATATCTAACCCCGATACAATCACTTATCCTTTCAACACTCAATGAAACACGTAACTATAAAAGACATAGCCCGCGAGCTCTGCATCTCGGTGTCGACGGTGTCGCGCGCGCTCACCGACGACAAGAACATACGCCGCGAGACCCGCGAGGCTGTGCTGCGCGAGGCTGAGCGCCTCGGCTACCGCCGCAACCCCGTCGCCATGAACCTGAAGATGGGTCGCACGAACACCATCGGCGTCATAGTGCCCGAGATGCACACGCCCTACGCCTCGCAGGTGGTGGCGGGCATACAGAGCGTGCTCTACAAGAACAACCAGAAGGTGATGATAGCCGAGTCGGATGAGGACCCGAACCGCGAGCACGAGAGTCTGCTGATGATGGAGGAGTTCATGGTAGACGGACTCATCGTGAGCATGTGCAGCCACAAGCACAACCTTGAGACCTACCGCCGCCTTGCCGCTGCGGGCATGGCTATCGTCTTCTACGACCGCATACCCCACGGACTCGACGACATGCCGCAGGTGATGATAGACGACAACAACGACTCCTACTTCATGGCAGAGCACCTCGTGCGGCTCGGTCGCCGCCGCATAGCCTATCTCTACGGACCCGACGACGTATATAACGCCGTAGAGCGTGCGCACGGATACCGCGAGGCTATGGAGAAGTTCGGCGTGTACGACCCGCAGCTCGTTGTGAAGACCGGCATGACCTTCGCCGATGGCGCAGCGGCTGTAGACGACCTCGTGCGCCGCGGTGTGGAGTTTGATGCCGTCTACGCCTTCACCGACACACTCGCCATCGGAGCCATGAACCGCCTGCGCGAGCTCGGGCGACGCATACCCGAGGATGTGGCTGTGGCAGGCTTCTCGGGCACAGAACTCTCAACCATCGTCTACCCGAAGCTCACCACCGTTGAGCCGCCGCTCGGCGAGATGGGCCGCCGCGCCGCCGAACTGGTGCTCGAGAAGGTGAACAACCCCGACGCCGAGAACCGCCGCATAGTGCTGCGCACAGAGATGAAGTGCAGAGCCTCTACGGGCGAGTAGAACGGTTGCGAAGAGCGGCTCCGCAACCAGGAAAATAGATTTAAAACGTTTGCAGATTTTGGGAACGTTTGCGGAAACGTTCCCAAAGTTTGCCTCCGTTTTTTTCTTTGTCATAATCTTTTTGCAGTTTAATTTTGCAAGCGAAAAGAGAAACGAATAACTAAAAAACAATAACTAATAACTTAAAAAGATTATGGCAACAAACGTTATCAACAAGTATTCTTACGACCGCAATTCGGTAAAGGCTGGTATCCTTCATTTTGGTGTAGGCAACTTCCATCGCGCTCACCTCGAGTTCATGACATCGCATCTGCTCGAAGACCCCACACAGCGCTCTTGGGGCATCTGTGGCGCAATGATCCTGCCCAGCGACGAGCGTCTGTACAAGGCTCTGAAGGAGCAGAACGGCGAGTACACGCTCACCGTATGCGGACGCGACGGCAAGAACGAGGTGTATCGTCTCGGCGCTCTCGTAGAACTCTACTGGGGCATTGAGCAGAAGGAGGCTATCCTCGACAAGATTGCCGACCCCGACATACGCATCATAACGCTCACCATCACCGAGGGCGGCTATAACATATCAAGACAGACGGGCGAGTTCATGCTCGACAACGCACAGGTGGCTCACGACCTCGCCAACCCTGCCAATCCGCTCACAGCCTTCGGCTACGTAGCAGAAGGACTCCGCCGCCGCAAGGCTTCGGGCGTCGGACCTATCACCATTCTCTCTTGCGACAACCTGCAGCACAACGGCAACACCGCACGCCGCGCGTTCATGTCGTTCGTCGAGGCGCAGGACCAGGAGCTCGCCGCGTGGATGGAACAGAACGTGACGTTCCCCAACTCGATGGTAGACCGCATCACGCCAGCCACACGTCCCGAGGACGTAGAGCGACTGAACAAGGAGAACGGCACCGACGACAAGGCACCAGTCTACTGCGAGGACTTCATACAGTGGGTCGTTGAGGACAACTTCGCTGCCGGTCGCCCCGCATGGGAGACCGTCGGAGCACAGATGACAGACGACGTTACGGCGTTCGAGAACATGAAGCTCTCGCTGCTCAACGCTTCTCACACGCTGCTCTCTTATCCGTCGTTCCTCTACGGCTATCGCAAGGTGGACGCAGCCATGCACGACGAGCGCATCGCCAAGTTCGTGCGCCAGTTTATGGATATCGACATCACTCCGTACGTGCCCGCTCCGAAGGACACCGACCTCGAACTGTACAAGCAGACGCTCTGCGAGCGCTTCGGCAACCGCACCGTGAGCGATCAGGTGGCTCGTCTCTGCTTCGACGGCGCTTCGAAGTTCCCCGTATACGTGATGCCTAACCTCGAGAAGATGATCGGCGACGACAAGGAGCTTATCCGTGTGGCTTATCTCTTCGCCGCTTACCGCCACTATCTGAAGTATCACACCGACGACAACGGCGAGCAGTTTGAGGTGGCTGACCCGTGGCTCACCGTAGACGACCATAAGCTCATCGACAGCGACGAGCCGCTCGACTTCCTCCAGCTCTCTCCGTTCCGCAGCACCGACCTGCGCGCAGCACACAACTTCACACAGCCGTATCTGCGCATGGTGGAAAGCATAAAGAGCAAGGGAGCGATGAAGACTCTCGAAGAAATTCTGTAAATTATAGTTGAGAGTTTTATCAGTTGAGAGTTGAGAGTTGAAAATTGAGAGTTATGATTACCACAGCCTCAAAAGTGTTTGCTATATATTATAGCTGCATTACATATCATAACTCTCAACTCTCAACTCTCAACTGATAAACCCTCAACCCTCCTAAAAGCCCGAAACAATATGAAAACCCTAAGCCTAAAGACCGCAGGTCCGTTCCTGCTCCTCACCTTTATATACTTCATCGTCGGTTTCCTCACCACCGTCAACGGACAGTGTCAGGGACCACTCAAGGTGGCGTTTCTCTCCGATGCCACCACGATGCGCAACTCGCTCACCACACTTGTCTCCTTCGCCTTTTTCCTCGGCTATCTGCTCAACAGCTCGCGCACGGGGCGTATGCTCAACCAGATAGGCTACAAGCGTACGCTGATGCGATCGCTCATAGTGATGGTCGGTGGACTGCTGTTCTACACCGCCTCTGCGTTCTGTGCCGAGTACGTGCCCTGCGAAGGCGTCGCTATACACGGCGACTTTGTGCCGTTCGGCTACTTCGTGTTCCTCGTCGGTTCGTTCCTCATGGGTACGGCTGCCGCCATGCTTCAGGTGGTCATCAATCCGTACATCGCCGCCTATCCGCTGCCAGGCACAAGCGCCGTGCAGCGCATGAACTTCACCTGCGCCGTCAACTCGTTCGGCACAACCATCGCGCCGCTCTTCGTGACGGGCATAATGTTCGCCGGTGTGCCGCTCGACAACGTGCAGGCTTCGCAGCTCACGCTGCCGTTCATACTGATGACTCTGTGCATTGTAGTCACAACAATGACAACGCGTCGCCTTGCGTTGCCCGACATCGAGGGCACACGATCTGCCTCTACCGACACAACCGCTTCAGACGGGAACACACGCAGCGTGTGGTCGTTCCGCAATCTTAAGTACGGCGTCATCACCATCTTCTTCTACGTAGGTACGGAGGTGAGCATCGGCAACAATATCAACCTTCATGCTATGGAGCTGAGCGACGGCGGATTGAATGTGTCGCCAGCCTTGCTCGCCACTATCTATTGGGGCGGCTTTCTCATCGGGCGTATGGTGTCGGCTTCGATGAAGAGCGTGAAGCCGCGCCCTATGCTCATCACCGTTGCGCTCGGCGCTATAGTGCTCATGACAGCCGCAATGCTCACCGAGAATCTGTGGCTCTTATCAGCCGTTGGCTTGTTCCACTCCGTAATGTGGAGCTGCGTGTTCACGCTTGCCGTCGACGGACTCGGCGAGTACACCTCGCGCGCTTCGGGCGTGTTCATGATGGGTGTGTTCGGCGGTGCGGTGTTCCCCGTGCTGCAGGGCATGATGGCAGACTGGATAGGTGCATGGCAGTTCACTTGGACCATATCGCTCTTCTGCGAGTTCGTGCTCTTATGGTACGGACTTAGAGGATATAGAAAATAAAAATGGTTAGCTTGCCAGAAGCAACGGCTGGAAGATAGGCTGTTGAGGCTGGAAGATAGGCTGGAAGATAACTCGATTAGCGGAATATCTTCCAGCCTTTATTGTGCTTGTACTCTGAGAGTTGCGGCGATTCTGGAAGATATGGCAGATTTTTTTGCATACTTAATTTAAATATATCACTTAGTGTCTCGTTAAAATTGTGACACTAATAGTTGATAATATAAAAATATGTAAGCATTCTCCTTAATTCTGTATAAATAATTTATTGAAAATCTATATCTTTGCAGAAGAAATTAATAATAAGGTATAAGGGTTGTTTTAAAGAAAGATACATGAGAAAGATTTTGATAGGATTATTAGGATATACGTTTGTGTCGCAGCAGATGCTGGCGCAGACCGATAGCATAGCCGATACACGCGAGCTGAAAGCCGTGGTGGTGAAAGCCACGAACGGCATCAAGTCGAGATTTCGGACTGACAACACCGATATAATAGGGCAGGGACAGCTGATACGTGCGGCTTGCTGCAACTTAGGCGAGTCGTTCACAGCCAATCCGTCGGTAGACGTGAGCTACAGCGACGCTGCCACCGGCGCCAAGCAGATAAAGCTGCTCGGACTGAGCGGCACCTACGTGCAGATGCTCACCGAGAACGTGCCCAACCTTCGAGGCGCAGCCCTGCCATACAGCTTAGGTTATGTGCCTGGTCCCTGGATGCAGTCGATACAGGTGAGCAAGGGAGCGTCGAGCGTGAAGAACGGATACGAAAGCACAACGGGTCAGATTAATATAGAGTTTCTGAAGCCGCAAGGCACCGACGGCGTGCGTGCGAACGTCTATCAGGACAGCGAACTGAAAACGGAGGTGAACCTCGACGGAAGCGTTCATCTCAACGAGCGCCTTTCTACCGCAACACTTCTACACTTCGAGAACCGACAGATGGACCACGACGGCAACGGCGACGGCTTTATGGATATGCCGAAGTTGCGCCAGTATAACCTGATGCACCGCTGGGCGTATGTGTCGCCACGCTGGATCAGTCAGCTGATGCTGCGCGGCTTGCACGACGAGCGCAATGGAGGGCAGAGCCGTAAGCATGCCGCAGCCGACTCGTCAGAATCTCTCTACACCACATCGGTGAAGACCAACCGCTATGAGGCACAGTGGAAGAACGGCTTTACGCTGAACGCCGACCATAACACATCCGTCGCACTTATGCTGCACGGATCGTGGCACGATGCAGACAACATGTTCGGTCGCACCGAGTATGATGTCACCCAGAAGAACGGATATGCGCAACTGATGTTCGAAACCGACATCACGGAGCATCACAATCTGAGCGTCGGTGCATCGCTCAACCACGACTATTACGACGAACGCTTCAATCCGTTGGGCACACTGGCACGGGCTGAGAGCACTACTTCTAAGGAGACGACACCTGGTCTGTATGCACAATATACATATAAGTTGGACGAAAAGCTCACGGTTATGCCTGGCGTGCGTTGGGACCATTCGAGCCGTTACGGCGGTTTCTTCACGCCGCGTCTGCACGTAAAATACTCTCCGAACAGCATTGTTACGCTCCGCACCTCGGTGGGCAAGGGCTATCGCTCGCCACATGCTCTGGCTGAGAACGTGTCGCTCTTGGCAAGTGGCAGAGAGATATTCGTCTCGCCCGATCTAAAGCAGGAGGAAGCATGGAACACGGGCGCTTCGTTGGGCTTCAACATACCGCTCTTCGGCAGAAATCTGGAGCTGAACGCAGAGTATTACTACACCGACTTCGTCAATCAGATGATAATGAACTTCGACGGAGCGAGTGGACAGCACACGCTTCGCTTTGAGAATCTCGACGGCAAGAGCTATAGTCACACCTTTCAGGTTGACGCCACATACGCACTGTTCAGCGGCATGACAGCCACAGCCGCCTTCCGTCTTAACGACGTGAAGTGCACCTACGACGGTAGTCTGCGACAGAAGCCCCTCACTTCGCGCTACAAAGGCTTGCTCACGCTCTCGTATAAGACGCCGCTCGAACTGTGGCAGTTTGACGTGACGGGTCAGCTGAACGGTGGCGGCGAACTGTACGACCAGAGTAGCTATCCTGCCTACTTCCAGTTGCAGGCGCAGGTGACCAGGGAGTTCCACCGCTTCAGTCTGTACGTCGGCGGCGAGAATCTCACCAACTATAAGATTGACGACCCGATACGCCATGCACACCATCCGTGGAGCGCGGCGTTCGACGCCACACAAGTATGGGGACCCGTTACGGGAGCGATGGCATACGTCGGAGTACGCTTCAAACTTGAAAAGTTATAGTAACCAATATATAGTAACCAATATAAAATAAGGATAATATGAAAAAGAATCTTTTAATGGCATTTATGCTCATGCTTGCCGGCAACAGCTTTGCGCAGACAGCAACCGACACATTGGTAGTAACAACGCAGCCGCAGATGCACTGCGAGAACTGTGAGAAAAAGATAAAGAGCAACATCCGCTTTGTGAAAGGCACAAAGAAAATCGCAACCTCTGTGGACGACCAGAAAGTGACAATCGTGTACGACGGCAGAAAGGCCAAATACAACGACTATGTTGAGGCTTTCAAGAAAATAGGTTACGAGATAAAGAAGAAGTAAATATACCGTTGAGAGTTGAGAGCTATTCAACTTTCAACTCTCAATTCTCAACTTGAATAATTCTCAACTCTCAACTAATCAGAGTTTTTCGCAGAACTCAATCTTCTCCTTGTTCGGTCCTTCGATGGTGAAGAACTTTACGCCGTTCTCCCAGAAGGGCAGACCATTGACCTTGGTGTCGAGCATCTTCAGTCCGGCACGCTGCACGACCTTAAACAGCTCGTCGATGTTCTTCACGTCGATGGCTATGTGGTCGATGGCACCGTACGCCATAGCCGCCTGATGGTTCTGATAGGTCTCAATCACGAGATTGTGGAGCTGCAGGAACGCCACCTCCTCTGCGCCGTTCACGGTGCGAAGGGCTACCTCAAAACCCAGTGTGAGGTAGAAGTCGACAGTCTCCTCAATGTTGTTTGTCGGGATACCGATGTGTTGTACGCCCGTTGTGAAGTCTTTAATGTTCATTGTGTGTATTGTTTTAAAAAGTTTTATGGATTCTGTTGTTTTAAAAATCTATTGATTCTAACGTCTTGATTCGTATTTCTTCAGTCAAACCATCCGGCTTAAAGATGTATCAGCTGTGCGCCAATCTGAAAGTAAGCCTTCTCCGACTGTGGGTTCCACATGCCCATAGCATGCACCGGCACCGTGTACGAACCTATCTTCAGGTCGTAGCTTACCTTCAGCTGAGTATGCACCACGCCCGATGTTTCGCCGTAGAAGTTCTGCTTCTCGCCAGCCTTGTTCAGAGCGAACGCTCCGCCCACACCGGCGTCCACCTGCCATCCGTCCTTCTTGTAGACGGGATATTCGGCGTAGACGAATGTAGAGTATTTCTGCTCAGTGTTATCCGCAGACCGGTCGCGTCCGAACATAATGGTCGACCAGCTCAACAGCAGCGGAAAGCGAGGCTGCTGGAAGCGGTAGTTGAGCGTGCAGTTGAGGAAGCGTCCCGTCTGGTGCGCCTTATAGTTGAAGTATTGGCGGTTGTTGTACGCGGCGCCCGGCGAGAAGTTGTATGTGTCCATAGCGCAGAACTCGAAGCCTGCGCCTCGAAGCGTTACGTAGTGGTTGAACTCCTTGTAGTTGCCTTGTGTGTTGGTGCCGCCCCACAGTCCGAGTGTGGCGTGTCCTGCGCCGAACGTATAGCTAAGGTCGGTGAGGATGAGACAGCCGTCAGCCACCTCCATACCACGCCAGAGATGATTGTTCTGCAAGTCGGCGGTGAGATGAATCTGAGCAGAAGCTGTCTGGCATAACGACGAAGCCGCAAGGCACATGGCTGAAGCCAGAATGGAAGTCTTAAAATGTTTCATTTGTAAGGTTTAGGTTTTTATTATTAATTCTTTACGCTTGCAAATTTACGCCATACAGAAAAGGTTTCAAAGCAAAAATAATCCTTGTTTCTTGGAAACGTTTGCGGTAACGTTCCCATTTTGCGCAAACGTTCCCAAAGGTTTTATGCTATACGTGCATCGTATCTCCTAATGCAATGCAGTACATTAAGAGTGATGTTTATGCTTCCAACAGAATATTTAATGCTTACCTATATAATTCATATAGACAAAAAAGAAGCGTCTAATTTTGTCATCTCGACAAATATTAGTATTTTTATAGTGCTTAAAAACAAGTACTCCATCCGCGACAAGCAGATCACCATGTTTAGGATGTACAAGGCGCTGTGTGGCGGATGGTAGTGATGCTTTAATCTGTCTTATTTTGCGGGCTTCTGCTCAAGGTCTACAATCACCTTCATTGAAGTCTCGCGGTGCGAGTCGATATACTTGTATGCGTCGTCGTACTCCTCAAACGCGAAGCGGTTGCTTACGAGCGGCTTGAGGTTTACGATGCCGCGCGACACATAGTCGATGGCTGTCTGATAGTCCTCGTGGCGGTACATCATCGAACCGATGAGTCTAAGCTCGTGCTCGCCGAGGTGGAACATGCTGAGTGCGGGGTCTTTAGCGAAGACAGCCACTACAACGATGTCGCTGCCTTTCTCTATGGTCTCCATGAGCGAGCGTATCGACACCTCAACGCCAGCCACCTCGAAGCCCACCTGATAGCCCTCGTCGCCGAAGAGTTCCTTTGCAGCCTCCTTCAGCGGGCGCTTTGTGATGTTCAGCGTGTCGGCGATGCCACATTCGCGAGCCTTTTCAAGACGCAGGTCGCTGACATCGGTGATGAGTACGCGCTTTGCTCCGCGTGCCTTGCAGAACTGGGCTACGAGGTTGCCGATGGTTCCGGCTCCGCTCACCACTACGTTCTTGTCCTTCACGTCGGTGCGGTTGCTTGCATGTGCGCCTACAGCCGCTGGCTCAATCATTGCGCCGAAGTCGAGGCTCATGCCTTCTGGCAGTTTCACTACGCGGTCGTCGTCGATGACGAAGAAGTCCTGTGCGCAGCCGTCAGCCTGGAAAGCCTGCACGCGCAGATGTTCGCATACGTTATACTGTCCGCGTTTGCAAGGGTTGCACTCGCCGCAAACCAGCTGCGGACGAGCTGTGATGTTGTCGCCCGGCTTGCATACCGTTACAGCGCTGCCGCATGCCACAACAACAGCAGAATATTCATGACCCTGAACTACGGGGTAGAACGTAGCGGGATGGAGTCCGTGGTAAGAGTGAATCTCGCTGCCGCAGATGCCGATTCGCTTGATGTTGACGAGTATCTGGTGCTCCTTGAGGTCTTCTGCCTTAGGTGCTGCTACCTCCTTGAATTCGATGTGCTTGGGTGCTACTAATACTGCTTGTCTCATAGTTGTAATATTTTTATGGATTCTTTATGATTATTGTTTATTTAAGTTTTTCCTTTTTACTCTTTTACTTTTAAATGCGTTCCACCTTGTTCTTTATTGCCTTCAGTTCGTCCACAATCTTGTTATAGACGTTGCGGTGGAGCTTGTAGAAGCAGAGGCAGAAGGCTGTGATCACCCAGAGTGCGCCAGGTATGGTAGAGAAGGTGTGGCGCATTATGGCTATCACGTCGGCGTTCTGTTCTGCACCAGCCACATATCCTGCTGAGTCGAGCGCCAGAGCGAACATTGCTGTGCCGAGCGCCATGCCCATCTTGTTGGCGAGCGACACGAAGGCATACTGGAAACCGTCGTTGCGTACGCCTGTCTTCCATTCGCCGTACTCTACACAGTCGGGGATGATGGCGTATATAGCTGTGTTGAAGCCCGAGAAGAAGAACCATGCTATAGCCGAGCATACGTAGAACTCGACGGGTGAGGTGTTGGGGCTGAAGAAGTAGAGCAGCGCCATGAACACGCCGCAGAGCAGTGCGAAGACAGCTGCCGCATAGCCCTTGTTGCCGGTCTTGCGGAACATCCACGGGAAGCAGGCTGCACCAACGATCGACGGCAGAACGATAGCCATTGAGTAGTAGCAGAAGAGCGTAGCCGAGCCTTCTACGTATGTGAAGTAGTAGAGAATGTCGGCGTTGCGTCCGTAGAGAATGAATCCGAAGAGGAACTGTCCGAGGATGGCGAGCTGGTAAGGGCGGTTCTTCAGCACCGACTTCAGCTGCACCGATAAGGGAAGTTTCTGTCCTACCGGCACCTCAACCACCTCTTTTGTCTTGCTGAAGCAGAACAGGTGGCAGGCTGCGAAGATAATACCATATATTATAGCCACGGCGAGATAGCCTGACTGTGCGTTGCCCTTTCCGAAGAACGTCACGAGCGGAACGGTGATGATATTAAGCACGCCGATGGCTATCATTGCACTTACAGAGCGGCTTGTGTTCAGCTTGGCGCGTTCGTCGATGTCCTGTGTCATTGCGCCGCAGAGAGTGCCGTAGGGAAGGTTTACGCAGGTATATCCGAGCACGAGTATGCAGTAGGTGACAGCCATGTACACAATCTTCGCAGTCTGGCTCCAGTTGGGATGCGCCCAGAACGTGAGTATGAGAACGAGAGCCGTCACGGGAGCGCCGAAGAGAAGCCACGGACGAAAGCGTCCCCAGCGCGAGTGGGTCTTGTCGGTAAGTGTTCCGATGATAGGGTCGTTCACGGCATCCCAGATGCGCGATACGAGCATCAGTGTGGCTACGGCGCTCATGCCGATGCCGAACACGTCGGTGTAGAAAATCATGAGGAAGTTGCTTACGAACATCCAACTGAAGTTGCATCCTACATCGCCCATGCCATAGGCAAACTTGCTGATGAAAGGCACGTGGCCCTTGCTTGAAGTAGTTTTCATATTTCTTTTAGGTTTTTTGTTATTTTCTGACGCAAAGTTAAGCGTTCCCTGCAAAAGAAAAAAGAGAGAAATATAAGATAAATTACGCAACCGTTCCCGCAACCGTTCCCGATTTGCGCAATCGTTCCCAATCTGCAGCCTGGCTGCTGAACGTATAGCAAACCGCCATAGATTATGGCTCGCATCCTTTTGCAAAAGAAAACTTTTTACTAATTTTGCATTGATATATACAAAAAGTAAAAAAGTAAAAGAGTAAAAGAGTAAAAAGGTAATAGAGTAAAAACGTAAAGAGTAAATAAATAGGTAACTAAAAACATTCTGCTAATGTCAAAATACATTACTATAAAGGATATAGCCAACGAACTCGGCATATCCAAGTCTACCGTGTCGCGCGCTCTTTCGGGCGACGCCTCGAACGTGAAGGCGGAAACCATGAAGCTCATCACCGAGACTGCCCGACGCATGGGCTACCAGCGCAACGAACTGGCGGTGAGCCTGCGCAAGCAAAGCTCGCACAACATAGCCATCATCATACCCGAGATTGTCACCACGTTCTACATGACCTTCATCGGCCATGCGCAGACCATACTGCGCAAGCATGGCTACAACGTGCTCATCGCTACGTCGAACGAGAACGCCGAACAGGAGCGCTTGAATATAGAGATGATGGAGAAGTGCATGGTTGACGGCATACTTATCAGCGTCTGCGACAAGGAGAAGAATATCGATGTATACCGCCGTGTCATAGGGCGCGGCATACCGATGGTGTTCTTCGACCGCACGCTGGAGTGGGGCGACGCTTCACAGGTGCGCCTCGACGACTATATCATGTCGTTCTTTATGGTGGAGCAGCTCATACGCAGCGGTTGCAAGCGCATCGTGCACATAGCCGGACCGGCGCACATACGCAATGGCTACGAACGCTTGCGCGGCTACCGCGACGCTCTCGAGAAGTTTCATATAGCCTACGACAAGACTCTCGTGCTGCCTCCGGCGTTGAGCGCCGACGAGGGAAGCGACGTTATGTCTGCCTTTCTTGACAGAAACATTTCGTTTGACGCCGTGTTCGGATTCACAGAGACTGCGCTTATCGGTGCAAAGAACATTATGCAGAAGCGCGGACTGCGCATACCGGCAGACGCCCGCATCTGCTGCATGTCGGGCACAGCGCTCTGCACGCTCGTTTTTCCCACGATAACTGCTGTGGAGCAACCCATCGAACAAATGGCTGCTGAGGCTTGCCGGCTGCTTATGGCTCATGTCGCCGACAGCGCGAAGTGTGCAGAGGACATCGTGCTGCGCGGCGAAATCATAGACCGAGAGTCGACGGCGGTGTAGGTTTTCAACGGAACGATGCTAAAAATCTGTGAAAATGTGTTTGTGTTCATACATATACGTTGATTTAGGTCAACAATAAGGCGTAAAATCGAATGTTTTGCTCTGATTGTTTGCGCAAACAGCAGATTGTTTATACCTTTGCATCGTCAAAAGATTAATAGATTGTTTAGGTTAGTAGTAATAGATTTAGGTTTTTAGTTATTAGGTTTAAGGTAACGATTGTTTAACAAGGTAGCCATGAAGGCTCGTGAGAATCTTCATTGATTACGAATTTTTTTCAAGTTAAACATAGTGACTGTGGCGCTGCTCGTTGAGAGTTGCGCCACAGTTTTTTTATGCCTATGCGTTATGCGGTATAAACTATGCGTTATTGCGTTATGTGGTTTAGAAATTGATGCCGAAGTGGGCGCAAAGGGCGCGCAGAGCGAAGAACAGAATAGGCATGAAGAGGGCGGGCAGCAGATTGATGGTCTTGCAGTCCTTGATATGCAGAATGCCCAAGCCGGAAGCGGTGATGAGAATGCCGCCGACGAGCGACACTTCGGTGATGAGTTCGTGCGAGATAAGCGACTGCGAGAGCAACGCTATGCCGTAGATTGACGACATCCAGACGAACACGGCGATGGCCGTGAACGCTATACCGAAGCCGTACGACGAGGCGAGCACCAGAACGGTAACGAAGTTGAGCGTGGCAGCAGTCATGAGATAGGTGTTGTCGTCGTAGAGCGCGCTCATTACGGGGCCCATCATGGCGAGTGTGCCTACGCAGCAGAGCAGAATGGCGGTGGTGATGCCTTCGGCGATGTTGGTGGCAGAGATGCTTCGCGTGGCGCGGTCCATGCGCTGGTCCATCTTCAGTAGGGTGCCTACGAGTCCGCCGATAGACAGACAGAAGATGAAAAGCACGGGATACTCTGTCTTCTGCATGCTCTCCATCGAGACGTTCATGCCTAAGGTGATGGCGCAGAGGCCCATTGCGGTGTTTAGCACGTTGACGTATTTCTCGCTGATGCCTCGCTGAAACAAGGCTCCGATGGAGCTGCCGATGATGATGGCTACGGCGTTGATGATGATTGCGTACATATTGGGTAGTTGGATGGATTTTTGTTAAACAATTATGTAAATGCAAAAATAATATGAATGTACCAAATCGCCAAATTTTAGAACACAAAAATCGCTTTCATGGTCTTTTGAATACGAAAAAAGTCCTATAAAGGCTTTGTGCATGGTTGCACATTGTCTTTATAGGACTATGTTTGTTGGAGCAGTTCTTGCTCGGTTGGTGCAGTTCTTGCTCGGTTGGTGCACTTGAGACAAGTGCACCCCCTAAAGTGCACCCCCTGAGGTTACTTCTGGATGTCCCAGCCCACTGCTGATGCGCCGAGCACAGCAGCCGATGAGCCTTCGAGAGCACTTACGAGGAACTTAGCCTTGCCCTTGAAGATGTTGAGCACGTTCTCGTCGTATGCCTTCTTAATCGGGTCCATGAGCAGAGCGCCTGCCTTTGTCAGACCGCCGAAGAAGATGAATGCCTCGGGTGAAGAGAATGCAGCGAAGTTAGCGCATGACTCGCCGAGCAGACGGCCAGTGAACTTGTAGATGTCGTGAGCAATCTTGTCGCCCTTGGCAGCGGCCATAGACACGTCGTAAGAAGTGATCTTTTCAGGGTCGAGTTCGCGGAGCAATGAAGGCTCGTCGCTGTTAGCGAGGAACTCGCGTGCTGAGCGTGCTACGCCGGTAGCCGAGCAGTAGGTCTCGAGGCAGCCCTTGCGTCCGCATCCGCAGACGCGTCCGTTCTCCTTCACGATAACGTGGCCGAGCTCGCCAGCGAAACCATCGCAGCCGTAAACGAGCTGTCCGTTTACTACGATGCCAGAGCCAACGCCTGTGCCGAGAGTGATGACGATGAAGTTCTTCATGCCGCGAGCTACGCCGTAAGTCATCTCGCCGATGGCTGCAGCGTTAGCGTCGTTGGTGAGCGCTACGGGGATGCCGAGCTTGTCGCTGAAGAGCTTAGCCAAAGGCACTATGCCGTCGCGTCCCCACTCGAGGTTCGGAGCGAACTCGATGGTGCCATTGTAGTAGTTGCCGTTAGGAGCGCCGATACCCATAGCCTTGATCTTGTTGATGCCGCCTACCTGGTCGATGATGATCTGCAGAGCGTCTACAGCTGCGTCTACGTAAGCCTGAACGTTGTTGCCATATCCCTGAGTCTTGATAGCTGTGGTAGCCTTAATTTCACCACGGCTGTCAACGATACCAAACACAGAGTTTGTGCCTCCGAGGTCCAAACCGATTACATACGGTTTCAATAAATCTTCTGTCATTTCTTTGCTTTATTTAGTAAATTAATAGTAATGTAAGTAAGACAAGTTCCACTTGTCTATGGGCAAAGGTATTAAAAATGTCTTAATCGAACAAAGTTTTAACACTAAAATTTGCCTATATCGCATAAAATTCGCAATTTTGCAGTTGTTATGCAGTTTCCAATTCAATTAGATATTTTAGACTTTGTATTCCATGGAATACTGATTGGCATCATGGCATCGGCTCCGATGGGGCCGGTGGGGGTGCTTTGCATACAACGAACTCTGAATAAAGGTCGCTGGTATGGTTTTGTCACGGGTATCGGTGCGTGTGTCAGCGACTTTATATATGCGCTGTTCACAGGTGTCGGTATGAGTTTCGTTATGGACTTTGTGAGCAACGAGCGCACGCGCTTTCTGCTTCAGATAAGCGGTAGCATCGTACTTTTGATTTTTGGCATCTACTGCTACCGCTCGAACCCGACGAAGAATATCCACAAGAGCGCCAAGCCGCAGAAAGGCACGCTGATGCACAACGGCATCACAGCGTTCCTCGTCACGCTCTCCAATCCGCTCATCATCTTCCTCTTCATCTTCCTCTTCGCTCAGTTCGCCTTTGTGGTGCCGAAGCGTCCGCTGGAGATGTCGATAGGCTATGCGAGCATTGTGCTTGGCGCCATGCTGTGGTGGTTCGGTCTGTCGTGGCTCGTAGACAAGGTGCGCGGCAAGTTCGACCAGAGCGGCATCCTCATCATCAATCGTGTGGTGGGCTGCATAGTGGTCATCTTCTCGCTGATAATGCTCCTTGGTACGGTGTTCAACCTCTACACGCTGCCGTATTAAAAGTAAAAAGGGAGCCCCTCCCAACCCTCCCCGTCGGGGAGGGCTTAGTAAGGCCTAAAGAGGCTTAGTAAGGTTAAGGAGGCTTAGTAAGGTTAAAGAGGCTTAGTAAGGTTAAAGAGGCTTAGTAAGGTTAAAGAGGCTTAGAAAGGCCTATTTAAAAAGATAATTATGTTTATTTCTCAGGAATTAAGAAAGAAGAGCACGGCGGAGTTCGTGCTCTATATGTGGCAGGTGGAGGACATCATCCGCGCCTATGGCTGCCAGCTCTCGCGCATCAAGAACGAGTATATATCGCGTTTCACCGAGTACAGCGACGAGCAGCGCGAGGAGATGGTCGACTGGTACGGCGCTCTCATCACTATGATGAACTCGGAAGGCAAGCGCGACGGCGGACATCTCGCCATTAACCAGATTGTTGTGAAGGACATGAACGACCTGCACAACCAGTTGCTGCAGAGCTCTCGCTTCCCGTTCTACAACGCCGAGTATTATCGTGTGCTGCCCTTTATTGTCGAGCTGCGCAACAAGGGCGACAAGGACGTGAACGAGGTGGAGACTTGCCTCAACGCGCTTTACGGCACAATGATGCTGCGCCTGCAGCACAAGACGATTAGTCCTGATACCGAACACGCCATCAAGGAGATTTCTACCTTCCTCGGCATGCTCAGCGACTATCACATCAAGGACAAGACCGAAGGCCTCAAGTTTGACGACGACGAGATGTAATAGCCCCTCCCAACCCTCCCCGTCGTGGAGGGCTTAGTTGGCTTTCTTCCTCGGCTTAGAAAGTCATAAAGAGGCTCAGTTCGGCTTATCCTATCTGAAACCCTATTAAAGAAAAGTATGAATCAAGAAATAGAACGCAGGCGAACTTTCGCCATCATATCACATCCTGACGCCGGTAAGACTACGCTCACCGAGAAGTTCCTTCTCTTCGGTGGACAGATTCAGGTGGCAGGTGCAGTAAAGAACAACAAGATACGCAAGAGCGCTACGTCCGACTGGATGGAGATTGAGAAACAGCGCGGTATCTCGGTGTCAACATCAGTTATGGAGTTCGACTACGAAGGCTACAAGGTGAACATTCTCGACACACCGGGTCACCAGGACTTCTGCGAGGACACCTACCGCACGCTTACAGCCGTCGATTCAGCCATCATCGTTGTCGACGGAGCAAAAGGTGTGGAGACACAGACACGTAAGCTCATGGAAGTGTGCCGTATGCGCAACACTCCGGTTATCATCTTCATCAACAAGATGGACCGCGAGGGCCGCGACCCGTTCGACTTGCTCGACGAGTTGGAGGAGGAGTTGCAGATCAGCGTGCGCCCGCTCTCTTGGCCTATCAATATCGGTGCCAAGTTCAAGGGCGTGTACAACATCTTCGAGCATAAACTCGACCTCTTCAAACCCGACAAGCAGCGTGTGACGGAGAAAGTAGAGGTAGACGTCAACTCGTCAGAGCTCGATGCACAGATCGGCGAGCAGGATGCGCAGCAGTTGCGCGACGACCTCGAACTCATCGACGGCGTATACCCGGAGTTCAACGTAGAGACATACCGCTCGGCTGAGGTGGCACCGGTATTCTTCGGTTCGGCTCTCAACAACTTCGGTGTGCAGGAGCTGCTCAACTGCTTCATCAAGATAGCTCCGTCGCCACGCCCCACAAAGGCCGAGGAGCGCATGGTAGACCCCGAAGAGCCGAAGTTCACGGGCTTCATCTTCAAGATTACAGCCAACATCGACCCCAACCACCGCTCATGTATCGCCTTCTGCAAGGTGTGCAGCGGCAAGTTCGAGCGCAACAAGCCCTATCTGCATGTACGTCAGAACAAGACATTGCGCTTCTCTTCGCCAACACAGTTCATGGCTCAGCGCAAGAGCACCATCGACGAGGCTTGGCCGGGCGACATCGTAGGTCTGCCCGATAACGGCATCTTCAAGATTGGCGACACGCTCACCGACGGCGAGAAGCTCCACTTCCGCGGACTGCCCTCGTTCTCACCTGAGATGTTCAAGTACATCGAGAACGACGACCCGATGAAGGCAAAGCAGCTTGAGAAGGGCATCAACCAGCTTATGGACGAAGGTGTGGCGCAGTTGTTCGTCAACCAGTTTAACGGTCGCAAGATTATCGGCACCGTGGGTCAACTTCAGTTTGAGGTTATCCAGTATCGTCTTGAGAACGAGTACAACGCTAAGTGTCGTTGGGAGCCGGTACACCTGCACAAGGCTTGCTGGATAGAGAGCGACGACGCCGAAGAACTCGACCAGTTCAAGAAGCGCAAGTATCAGTATATGGCAAAGGACCGCGACGGTCGCGATGTGTTCCTCGCCGACTCTGGCTACGTGCTTTCGATGGCACAGCAAGACTTCAAGCACATCAAGTTCCACTTCACAAGCGAGTTCTAAGTCTATAGGGTTCTGACAGTAGGATCCTATAGCAAATAGAATTCTGATAGTAGGGTCCTAAACAAATAGAGTTCTTACATATTATGGAAACAAAAGACAGAGAGCACCGCATCTACTTTGTCACGCTCATGGGCAGCGTGGTCAACATTGTGCTGTTGGTGTTCAAGTTCATAGCAGGCATCTTAGGCGGCTCGGCTGCGATGATAGCCGATGCCGTGCACTCCTTGTCCGACTTCATGACAGACATCGTAGTGCTGTTGTTCGTGAAGATTAGTTCCAAGCCCGAGGACAAGGACCACGACTATGGTCATGGCAAGTACGAAACGCTTGCCACGTCCATGATTGGTATAGCATTGCTCTGTGTCGGACTTTACATATTGTACAGCGGAGCCTACCGCACGTGGGCTGCTTTCAAGGGCTCTCCTATAGAGCAACCTGGCATCGTGGCGCTGTGGGCAGCACTCTTTAGCATTGTTATGAAGGAGTGGACCTATCGCTTCACGGCGAAAGTAGGCAAGGAGGTGGAGTCGCAGGCTGTAGTTGCCAACGCTTGGCACCATCGCAGCGACGCTCTCTCATCAATAGGCACGGCTGTAGGCATCGGCGGAGCCATCTTCCTCGGAAAGGAATGGGCTGTGCTCGACCCGATAGCCGCCGTTGTGGTGAGCATCTTCATCATCCGTACGGCAGCAATGCTCGTGAGCGGAGCGCTCAACGAACTGCTCGAGAAGAGTCTGCCCGACGAAGAGGAGCGTCAGATAGAAGAGATTGTGCACAGCGAGCCTGAGGTTAGTGGCATGCACCATCTCTGTACGCGCCGCATTGGCAACCGCATCGCGATAGAGATGCACTTGCGTATGCCTGGCGAGATATCGCTCAACGAGTCGCACGCACATGCTACGAACATTGAGCGCAAGCTGCGCAACCATTTCGGCGAGCGCACGCACATAAACATTCACGTTGAACCTCTAAAGTAATCAAGTAGGAGAAGGTTGTGTCTTTGAAACTTTGACACATCCTTCTCCTATATATATTAAAAACCTAAGCTATATGGACAAATCAACAGACAAACTCCCACTTTCTCCCGAACTTGAGGCACGTGTGCAGCGTGCGGTAGACAACTTCATGCAGGGCTACGGCTGCTGTCAGTCGGTTGTGGCTGCCTTCGCCGACTTGTACAACCTCGACGACACGATGGCTAAGCGCATTGCTGCGGGCTTCGGCGGTGGAGTAGGGCGTATGCGCATGATGTGCGGCGCCGTTTCGGGCATCGTTATCCTCACCGGTTTGCATTGTGGACAGACTGACGGCGCAGACCGCGAGGGCAAGTCGATGTGTTATAAGGTGGTGCAGGAACTGCTCAACGAGTCGAAAGCGCAGAACGGATCGCTTATCTGTGCCGAACTGCTCGGACTGAAGGGCTACGAGAAGGCGCACTCAAGCTACGTAGCTTCGCCTCGCACAGCCGAATACTACAAGACACGCCCGTGTGCGGCGAAGGTGGAGAGCGCAGCGCGCATCTTCGCAGAATACCTTATGAATTATTAATTTTTAATTTTTAATTATTAATTATTAATTGTTCTGTGTTGAGTTATCTTTAGGCTTAGAAGGTTAAAGAGGCTTAGAAGGCTTAAAGAGGCTTAGTTAGGCTTAATGCGCTCTTTGAGGAGACTTAGCCCCTCAAAAATAACAATCTACTTAAATTTTAAAAACAACCTACTTAAATAAAAACAATGAATAGCAAATCAATTATTTCTCTTGCAGCCATCTCCTGCGTAACGGCAGCTTATGCTCAGCAGCAGAAGACTCAGCAGCATCCAAACATTGTTTACATCATGTGCGACGACCATGCCTACCAGTGCATCAGCGCATACGGCAGCGCACTCTCCAAACTCGCACCAACTCCGAATATCGACCGACTCGCCGAGCGTGGCATGCGCTTCGACCGCGCCTTCGTCGAGAACTCGCTCTCTACGCCGTCGCGCGCCTGCCTTATGACCGGTCAGTACAGCCATCAGAACGGACAGCGCCAGCTGGGCGAGGGCATCGACACCACGCGCACGTTCTTCACCGAACTGCTGCAGGAGGCTGGCTATCAGACAGCCGTTGTGGGCAAGTGGCACATGGGTTGCGACCCTAAGGGCTTCGACTACTATCATGTGTACAACGACCAGGGACAGTACTGGAACCCGCAGTATCGTGGCTCCGACACCAACAACGAGTTCGTCGTGGAGGAGGGCTACTCTACAGACCTCACCACCGACCACGCTCTCGACTTCATCGAGCACCGCGACCCGTCGAAACCGTTTTGCCTGCTCCTTCACCATAAGGCGCCGCACCGCAACTGGCAGGCAAATCTGAAATATCTCGGCATGTACGACGACGTGGAGTTCCCGATGCCAGAGAACTTCTACGACGACTATGCTACGCGCGGTTCTGCCGCTCGCACGCAGAAGATGTCGGTTACGCGCGACATGCGTTGGGAGCAGGACTTCAAAGTGCCGGAGATGCTCGACCTCAACAACCCCGACAGTCAGGATTCGTACAACGCTCTCATGGGCGAAATCAACCGCATGACTCCCGAACAGCGCTCGGCTTGGGGACGCTACTACTTCCCGCGCAACCGTCGTCTGCTCGAGGCGCAACTCAAGGGCAAGGACCTCGACAACTGGAAATATCAGGTTTACATCCGCGACTATATGTCTGTGATAGCAAGCGTTGACGAGAGCGTGGGCCGTGTGCTCGACTACCTCGACAAGAACGGACTCACCGACAACACAATGATCGTCTACACCTCCGACCAGGGCTTCTACATGGGCGAGCACGGCTGGTTCGACAAGCGCTTCATGTACGAGGAGTCGCTGCGCACACCGCTCATCGTGAGCTATCCGGGTCACACCAAGCCCGGCTCTGTATGCAACCGCCTTGTGCAGAACATCGACTATGCTCCGACGTTCCTCGCCCTCGCCGGTGTTTCGCAGCCGAAGGACATGCCGGGCCGTTCGCTCGTGCCGGTACTCGACAACGGCGACAACGTGAAGAACTGGCGCCAGAGCATCTACTACCACTACTACGACTATCCGACATACCACATGGTGCGCAAGCACGACGGTGTACGTACCGACCGCTATAAGCTTATCCATTTCTACGGCAAGGGCGGACTCGACGCTGTGCCTGAGAACAAGTATCAGAACGTGCCTGGCACACGCGAGTATGCTACGCTTAAGGGATTGGAGTCAATCGGCTACTTCGAACCGAAGGATGAGGCTGTAGACTACTGCGAGCTCTACGACTTGCAGGCTGACCCGCACGAGCAGAACAACATCTTCGGCAAACCGGGTACGGAAAAGATCACGAAGCAGTTGCAGCGCGAGCTGAACAAGTACAGAAAGACTCTCGCCGTTGACGAGTATTAGAAAGAGTACAGAAAGACCCTCGCCGTTGACGAGTATTAGAAAGGTTTCAAGTCTTCAACTGCGCAGCAAACACATAATTACCGCGTAGCAAAAATCTTGTTACCGCACTTCGGTTACATCGTTACCGCGCATAGGTAATTTCCTTACCAGTTCGCGGTAACAACCGATGTACGCAGTTTAACTTGCTTTTGTACGCAGTTTAACTTGCTTTTGTCTTACCCTATATATAAAAAAGGTAAAGAAGTAAAAGATTAAACACAGCAGCTTATGCTTTTTAATCTTTCACTTCTTTACCTTTTTTTGTCGGAAAGTCCGTTTTACTTTTTTACTTTTTTACTCTTTTACTTTTAAATCTTCACTCCCACTCTCACCAATCCAACGCACTTGTTCTTGCCGTCGGTGTTGGCAAAATGCAGCGCCGGTTGCAGCGAGAACACCTTGTTGAACTGAATGTTGCAGGTGAGCTCAGTCGCCCACTCGTCCTTTTCGTCGATACGCGTGTAGGAAGAGAACACGCCGAACTCAGCCTTCTTGTACGCATACCTGCCGCAGACGAGATAGAAGTCGTGGCAAGTGATGTTGTTGTCGAAGGCGTGCGAATATCCGGCAAGCACGGAGAAACGTTCTGTAATATCCTGCTCGGCATAAGCCCAAACAACGGGGCGCATCTGCTTTGGCGCCGTAGCGTGCAAGTCGCTGTAGAGCACGCTGCCGCCTACGTAAGCACGCGTTGCGTTCTTGTCGTATTCGCCCTGCGCCATGAGAAACACGCCGTCGCTTTCGGGGCAGATGCGGAACACATTGTCTCTCTTGCTGAAGTCTTTGTAGCCTACGCCGTTGTAGAGCGACGTCTCCAGGCTGAAAGCATCCTTCGTATAACCATAGTGAATGCCGAGCGCAGATACGGGATATGCGGCGATGTCGTAGTTGGCGGTGATGGTGGGGAAGGCTCCGCACGAACTGTGCGTGAACAAGCCAAGCATGTCGCTGCAGAAATAGTTATCGTCTATGCGATGGATGCCCGCAAACAGATGATGACGCTCGTTTATCTGCCACGCCAAGCCCGCCGTTGTGAGCGCAAAAGGTATGTTCGGAGCGTCGATGCTCGAGAAGTTCTGCAGGCAGTTGGTGAGTATGTCCTCGTCAGTTGTCAGCACACTTATCGACCCCAACTCAACGGATAGCTTGCTCGTGAGCGGCAATTGCGCGCCCAACTCAAGCAGATTCACCGACTTCAGCTTCTTGAAGTCGGTCTGCACCTCACCAGTATACTCCAAACCGAACGTAGAACGTGGCTTTTGCACGTCCGTTTCCTGTGCCATCGTGCAGTTGTTGCTGCCGATGAGCGCTACAAAAGTGAGTATTCCTATACTAAATATTTTGTTGTACTGCATTTGTAGTAAGAAGTTACGAAAAGAGTGTATTTTATTGGAAATGAGCGTATGTTAATCGCTCATGATAGTAATAGGTTACGATTTAGTTAGTTATCTGCTGCATTATTCTTCTGCGCGTTGCGTAACCTTCAAAGAACTCTTCGTATGCAAAAGTAACAATAAAACGGGAGATTTTGATATGAATCTCCCTGATTTTTTCTATCTCACACAAGTTTTTCCGTAAAAGCGGCTTTATTCGTTGGCACACCATCGCCCAAAAGGATTTTGAACGAACGTGTGCCGACTACTGCATAAGCGGAGAAAAGGGCTTTGCCTCACGCCTAAGCAACAGTTTAGACTGATGAGGCAAAGCCCATTTCTTTTGTGCTTATGCCAAAGAGGTGCTTTTACGGCTTTTCAGATGATTTTTCTTTTTCGCTGTTCTTTTGAGCCGGAAGCGGAAAGCCGTGTATGACCGCTTGTCCATAAATGGAACAAGCCGTATACCACAGCAGGCAAACCGGGAAGAATGATTTTATCTGCCCGCCCAGACACGTCCGGCCGGACAGATAAAACCATACTTCCTTGCAGGTGGTTTGCCCGGTTTCACGCTACCGACTATATCCTTTTTTTGTTGGGGGCTTCCTTTTCCACGGATTTCTCTTTTGAAGTTTTCAGTCTAATCTGCCTCTACTTCCGTTTACCTCCATTTTCGCGCCTTTCAGTGAGCCGCATCAGGCAGTCATTTCCGTTCTGGGCGCAAAGGTAACTCCGGGATTTGACGGGAAAGCAAGGTCAAGCCTCCTGTTTTCGGGAAAAATCTCCAGCCCTTCGGGTAGTATTTTTCCCGAAAAACCTTGCATTCCCTAATCCCTACCTTTTTAAGCACCCGAAACGAAAACGACCGATGCGACAGAAAGACGCATTAAAAAAAATGTCGGATAAACGAGAGGCAGATAAGATAGTTTGAAACTCAACTCCCTCAGCTCTTGAATCCGCATTAAAAATAAAAAATCAAGAACATAACGGGTATGGAAACAACGATGGCAACAAAATTCGTGACTTGGGAAGTGCCGACATTGGAAGCACTGAAAGGCAGCAAGGTTTATAATCTCCGTGACAAACTGAACAACGGGGAACGAATGAACCGAGAGGAAAAGGATTGGCTTACACGCAACGTGAACAGCAATACCTATTTCAAGAGCGCAGTCCACTTGCAAGGCTGGAGGTTTGACTTTTCCGATATACTCCGCACATTCCTCGTGTGCCAATACGGACATTGGGCGGAATACAAGGCAACGGACAAGACAGGGCTTCGCAGATACCTATACGGCAGGATAGACAACATTGTAGAACTTGATAAATAGCGAGGATATGACAGCAACGGCAGACTTTAGACAAGTGGTGCAATACATAGGGCTTGCGATATGCGCCCTAATCATGCGCACCGCCCTTTGGGTCTTCGGCATCCTTTGGGGCATCGTCAGAGAGATAGTAAACGGAGTGTTCCGAGTGGCGATAGGCATCATCGTGGCTATCCTTTCCACAATCGCCTTCTTCGGCTTCATTCTTTGGTTATTCACCCTTTAATCCTTACCGACATGGCAAAGAGAAACAGCAAGACAGCAGCGCAGCAGTGCAGATACTACGAGGTGGGCAACATCTTCGAGTACATGGTGGAAACGTACATCAACGGCAACATATCCGTGTTCCGTGAACTCTACCACGAACTGAACAAGGACGCACGGAAGGACTTTACAGACTTCCTTTTGAGCGAGGTTGAGCCGACTTATTGGAGAGAGATACTGAAACAGACAATCTAAAGCGACAGCGATATGAAAACGACAGACCATTTCAAGAGAACGATACAAATGTATTTGGAGCAACGTGCAGCGGAAGATGCGCTCTTTGCCAAGAAATACCGCAACCCTGCCAAGAACATAGACGATTGCGTGACCTACATTCTGAACTATGTGCAGAAAAGCGGTTGCAACGGCTTCACGGACGGGGAGATATACGGACAAGCCGTACACTACTATGACGAGAACGAGATAGAGGTGGGCAAGCCTATCCAGTGTCAGATAGCCGTGAACCATGTGGTGGAACTCACCGCAGAGGAAAAGGCGGAAGCACGGCAGAACGCTATCCGACAATACCAAGACGAGGAACTCCGCAAGTTGCAGAACCGCAACAAACTGAGAACCGCTACCAAAGCGACCACCCAAGAAGTACAACAACCCTCATTATTTGATTTAGGCTTATGAAACCGAGAACACACATACAGCAGGAAGTCGCACATCTGAGCAAGCGACTACCGAGATTGACCGCCACGCAAAAGGCATACGCTTTCCGTCATTGCTTCAAGCACTACGCAATCAAGAGAGCGGACGGCACAAACATCTGTACCGAGTGCGGACATTCGTGGAAGAGCGACCACGACCTTGCGGACACCCTTTGCGGATGTACCTGCCCCCATTGCGGTATGCAGTTGGAAGCGTTGCGCACCCGAAAGAGCGTTTTCAGCGAGAACGAATACTTCTCCATTGTCACGACCAGCAAGCAGTACCAAGTGATACGCTTCTTCTTCGTCAAGTCCCGATACAAGGCAGGGCAAGCAGCCGAGTATTCCATTTATGAAGTGGTGCAGAGGTGGATTTCACCCGATGGAAAGACAACGACCGTTGCCCGACTGCGTGGTATGTCAATGTTGTATTATGACCAATGGTCTGAATACAGCGACATGGAAGTGCGCAAGAACAACAGGCTTCACGCATACGATATAGCACCTGTGTGTACCTATCCCCGACAGCGTTTCATCCCCGAACTGAAACGCAACGGCTTCAAGGGGGACTATCACAACACACTGCCGTATGACCTTTTCACGGCTATCCTTTCCGACAGCCGAGCCGAAACACTCTTGAAGGCAGGGCAATACGCCATGTTGCGCCACTATATCCGCAGTTCCTTTGACATGGAGCGGTATTGGGCATCCGTCAAGATTTGCATCCGCAACGGCTACACCATTTCGGACGGCTCAATGTGGCGTGACATGATAGACCTCCTCTGCCACTTCGGAAAGGACACGAACAGCCCGAAGTACGTCTGCCCTGCCGACCTCAAAGCGGAACACGACAAGTTGGTGAGAAAACGCAACCTGCAAAGGGAGCGTGAGCGGACGGAACAGCAACGGCAAAAGGCGATTGAGGACGAGAAGAACTATCTGAAAGCCAAAGGCATCTTCTTCGGACTTGTGTTCTCCGACAGCCTTATCTGTATTAAGGTCATAGAAAGCGTGGAGGAAATGGCGGAAGAAGGGCGGATGATGCACCATTGTGTGGGCGGTTATCACAACAAGGCAAACTCCCTTATCCTATCCGCTACCATTGACGGCAAGCGGATTGAAACGATAGAAGTCAGTTTGAAAACGCTGAAAGTGGTACAGAGCAGAGGAGTATGCAATTCCAATACCGAGTACCACAACCGCATCATCCGACTTGTGGAGGACAATGCCGGACTTATCCGTCAGCGGATGAACGCAGCATAATATCAACCTATAAAACAGAATAATATGGAAGTAAGATTTGAAAACATGGTTTGTTTGTGGGACGATAAAATCCCCACGATGTTCCTTGAGTTTATGAACCTCCTCACTTTTTGTCAGAGTGAGGAGCAGTTAAGGGCAAGCGTAAAGGACTTTGCCGAGAAGCACGAACTTGACAAGTTCTTCCTTTACGGCTTCGGCTCACACCATTTCTATATGCACCAACGCTACACAAGCAATCCCGAAATGGTGATGCAGAACAGAGTTTTGTCAGTACATTTCTAACCATCTAAAAACAACGATTATGAGTACACGGATGACCATCAACGGAGTAAGCACCTGCACGGAAGCAGGTACGGAGAAATACGAGAAGTTCCCAACGGGTATCGGCAGACGCAAGCGGACACTTGTGCAATACGACTACCGCAACACGGACGGGGAATTATTCTCTTGTGTGAAACCCACGTTGGACGAGTGCCGAGCCGCACGGGACAAATGGCTGACGGCAAAGGAAGGAAAGGAGGACAAGCGATGAACGAAGCAGGCTACCAAACGCTGATAGTCAAGTTCAGCAAGCCCATCACGGAATTGGACGGCATCTTTGACGATGCCGAAGCGTGGGGAGTTGAAACCCTTAAAGGATGGGTAGAGGACTATGAGAGCAGTCGGTTTACCGCCATTGACAGCCATACGGCAGTCATAACGAGCACAATATGGAGTGTGTGAAAACATGGTTGGAAAGGAACACCCCCATAGCCGAGAAAACAGAATTTTGAACATTCGGGCGGTGTCCGCACCGCCACAACATAACACCTAAAATACAACGAATATGATAGCAAAGATTATTTTGGAGCAGATAGGCGGCAGACGCTTTGCCCCATGACGGGAAGCAAAGACTTCATAGACATGGGCAACGGCTTACGCATGAGCCTTGCGAGGAACAAGACAAGTGCCAACCGCCTTGACATCATCTATGATGCAGGGGCAGACCTCTACAATATGCGCTTCTACCGCAGGACGTTCAGCAAAAAGACATTCGAGAGTAAGACGAAGGACATAGAAACGCACGAGGGTATATATTGCGATATGCTGGAGGAAATGTTCACGATGGTGACGGGGCTTTATACCCGTTTTTGAGCGAGGGGCGGCGAAAGCCGCCTACTTTCTTTCAGTGAGCATGATGGCGGACAAAGAAAGTAGGCAAAGAAACCTTTGTCCCAATCTTCGATAGTATTCACAAAAACAAGTTTTAATCATGGAAACAATCAGACAAAACGGAAAAATCATCTTGCATAGTGATGACGGAACAAGCATGAAGATGATTTTCAGAAACCTTACAGGAAAGAATTTTCAAGGTCAGGAGAATGTGGAGTACATCCGGCATATCGCAATCGGTGACATGGGATTTTCGCCCGGCATCATAGAACATCGCAGGGATGGCGAGGTAATTGGCAAAGGAACAATCCCGAATGTATGAAAGCGGAAACTCCGATGAAGTTGGCGGCTTCATCGGAGTTTTCCGAAATAATCATTAAGTATTTTAATTTTGAAATGTTTTTTGTAAGAATGTTAGTAGTTTAGACATATCTTCCTTTCGATATATCATTTCACAAACTTTTTGAACAAATACATTTTCTTCTATTCCTTGTTCTTTTAAGTTTTTAATGAGGTAATTATAAAACGCCTTGTCGTCATTCTTTTTGATTAAACTATCCACCACTTCCTTTAGTGATTTAACTTTGAAAAAACGGTCACCTATTTCCTTGAAAAAATCAGCATCTTTATTTGCAATAATTTTTTCATGTAGGTATTTTTCCAAACTATGTATTGGCAGAAAATTTATTGTTAAATTAGTATATAATCCCTTTTGTTTATATAGTTGTTCAAAATCCGGTTTTACATCACCATCAAGAACGCTTAATACTTTTGTTCCAACCCCTGCTAAATTTGACTTACAAATATCATCTTGCATTTTTAACACATTCTCCCAACCGCCACTTGGTAGAATATTAATCAATTTACTTTTATACAAGGCATTTTCATCAATTATATTCTCCAATATATATTTAGCCAGCACATCCTCTACTAAAATAAGAAAATCGTATCCCGAATGTTGATAAATATCTCGTGTTGCATATGATGGATAACATGGATTTACAATAGCGATATTATCCAACTCCTTTTGTAAATGAAAAATATTTGAAGGCTTTATTTTCCTAAGTAATTCTATTGAATGACTTGAAAAATATATAGCAAGATTATACTCAGTAGCCAATTTTTGCAAAAAATCAACTAACCTCATGATTGCAGATGGATGCAATGCTAATTCAATTTCATCTATCAATATAAGGCGTACATCTTCAGACTTTGCAGGGCGAACAATGACAACATTCAACATATGCAATAAGCTAATCAACATATTTTCTCCTGCACTCATACAAAACTGATTAACTATTCCATTAGTTCCTTCAATGAAATATGGAATCCCTTTGAACGCTTTAAGTTGTGCTAATGTTCTATTTTTAATGCGTTTAAGATTTGTATAGAAATCATAATTTCCATGCAAAATATAACTCAAATTGCGCGAAACAAACGAATCTGCATCAGTTAAAATTGTATTATTAACTCTTTCAGCTTTTAGTAATGCATCATAATTTGCATCTATAAAACGCATTCCATGTATTATACTACCTTCATAAAAACCTTTTAGTGATATTATATCTGTTGAACTACAACTCCATCCTCTACTGGCTTTTGTCCAAGAATTTTCTGTTCCATCATAGGATATTGTGATTTTACTATTAGATGAATAATCATGAGGTTGAAAAACATTGAATGCAGAGTTACGTACAACCTTAGAAATGACTGTCATGATAGTACTTTTGCCTGTTCCATTAGCTCCAGTTATAGCATAAAGTCCTGTTTCTATTGGTAGATTTAACTCAATAGTATTGATGTTCTTTAATTGTTCTATTTTTATATTTAATTTATTATTCATAATGTTCTGTCTTTGGACGCAAAATTAGGTATTTTATACTGAATAACAAAATGTTATCATAAAATAATACAATACTTATAATATTGAGGTGAATACATAATTACCCCTGCTCTTGAATTATAAAACAGAGGTAATTATTTTTTACGAATTTTGCATCAATCACGGGATAAACAGTAGCGCAAACTCCGCCTTTCTCCGTTTGAGCAGCATGGCATGACGTTTACCCTTGTAGTTGCAGAAAGCGATATACTCCCGATTGATGTTCCTATCGCCTGCCTCCAGCTTTCGGATCAGCGTGCTTTTGGGTATCTTCCCGCTCCCCAACAGACGGTATGGACCGACATTGTAGGCGAGCGTGGCAAGCAGGAGCGAATCCTTCCCGAACTGCCGGAACATTGCGCAGAACTTCCGTAAGTCTTTCCGCAGAAGCGCGTCCGCTTGCCGCTTCGTCATGGTGCGTGCCGAATACCTTTCGCCCGGCTGCAACCGATGTCCATACCCTACATACGGATGATGTTTTTCCGAGTGCCACCCCTCAAAGTATTTGGTACAGCGCACAGCCCTTTCAAATGGTGACAGCCGGTAGATAGCCGCCTGCCCGTCCGTTCCCTCATGGCGTCTGTCCCGTGCGGACACGGAACAGACCGCCAGAAGCGAACAGAGGATAGCCATGAATATACGCATCATCGTGTAAGGGGCTTGAAGTTTCCGATGGGGACAACAGTGATAACCCCGTCATCCTTCATGTTTCGGTTGTTGAAGTCAAATTCCAACTCATAGGAGTTGCCGAAATTGTCCTCCACTACCACGATGAAGTTGTGCGCCTCGTCACCTTGCGCCGTGTAGTACAGCCGGAACTTCTCGTTTTCGAGCAGGTAGCGGTCGTTGGGCAGGAACGTGATGCCGTTGTCCATTTTCAGCGTACCTTCCCCCTCGAACTGGAAATAGCGGATGGTATAGAGGGTGTTGGCGAAGTCGCCCGTCTTTTTCAACTCACAGCGGATTTCCACCGTCTGCCCCTTCGTCACCTTGTTCGGCACGGGCATGATTTCCACCGTGAAGGGATAGGATTGCTGGATGTCCATGTCATCGTCACACGACACGAGCGTGAGTGACACGGCGGCGAACAGGCAGAGTGCCAACGCCTTGAAGATTGGTGTTCTCTTGTTCTTGTTGTTCAGTATGTTCATTGTCTTTTGATTTTTAAGTTATTGTTCTTTTTTCGTTGCCAGTTGCAGATACTCGTTCAAGTCCTTGCAACCGTCATAGAGGGCGGAACGGTCACAGACACGTTCCCCATAGTGTTCTTTTAGCGTTTTCAACGTGCGCTGTCCGGCTGCGTCACGGTCGAGATAACAGTCTATGCGCCCGTAACCGTCCAGATACTTCATCGCCTTTTCTACGTTGGAAACGGAGTTCAGCACAAGACAGTCGCCCGTTTCCAATCCGAGCGTGGCAGCGGAAAGAAAGTCCATGAAGCCCTCGAATACGCTGCACACATCAGTCGTAGAGCCTGCTGCCTTAACCAGCGACACATCCTTCGGCGGCACGCATCCTTTGAAGAAACGGCTGCGGATTTCATATCCACCCGCCACGTTCGGGAAACCGACGGCGAAATACCGCTTCCCACGCACGCCATAATTCAGTCGGCAACAGTAGCGTGATGCGACAGCGTAAGGGATGCCCCGTTCCGCCAGATAGTCCGTCAGTGGAGAACGAAGCAGAGGGACGGCTTCCACTCCCTCAAAGGCAGGTTCTGACGGTTTAGGCAGGAAAGTCGGTTTGCTCACTTCTGGAACAGGCATAGGCATATTGGCGATTTCTTCTATGAACTTCACTTGTTCCATGAAGTCGTTGCTTCCGATAAACTCCCCGGCAAGCGTGAAGATGTCGCCACCTTTGCCCAGACCGAAGTCGTACCAGAGCTGTTTCGCCACGTTCACGCGGAAAGAAGGCGTGCGTTCGCCCCTGTACGGGGCGAGATACCACAATTCGTTGCCGCTTCTTCGGACAGGCTCATGTCCCAACCGTGCGAGAAAATCCGCAATGGGTATCTGCCTCATGGTGTCGATTTCCGTCCGTTCCATGCGGTGCGTCAGTTTATGATGAACTTGATGCCCACGCCCCACTGCGTATGAAACTTCCTCGTGTCGCCACCCCACAGGCAACGTTCCCGAATGTTGGCAAGCAGGGCGATATGGTCAGCCACGTAAAACTCCACATCGAGCGTCAGCGCACCGCCGTAAATGAAGGCATCCCGGTCATGGAGCGTGGAGCCGTCATGCAGTACCTTTTCGCCCCAGTTCACCGATTCATATCCGGCAAGAGCCGAAGCCCCTGCATAGACGAACACGATTTTTCGGGCATCGGAAAGTATCTTGAAGTAGTAGCCGCCCTCCGCCGTGAACTGCGCCACGGGTATCTTCCCGTCCTTGTAAGGGTTGTTCTTCAATAGGTATTCGCCGCCGAACACCCATTTGTTTCCGCCTTTGGTATAAGTGGAAAGAGCCGCCCCGAAGCTGTACCCACCGTCGTTGCCGCCGGGATTGAAGCCGTCCGCCATGTTCGCCCTGACCTCGATGCCCTGCATCTTCGGCAGGCATCGCTGGGCGTGCGCCTGCCCCGTACACAGGGCAAGCGACGCGATGATTATTGCAATGTACTTTCTCATGGTCAGCGCACTTGAAGTTCGTTGATGATATTGGCGCGCACCAAGTCCTCGTTCTCAATCACAAAAGACTGGTGACGACCTCCGTTCTTCTCGTTGAGTTCCACCACGAGACATTTGTCATCGGGGATGGTGAACTTCGCCATCGTGAACACTGTGCGCTCGCTTTTCTTGCCCGGAACGCAGGTAGCGTAGTTCTGCGCACGGAGCGGCAGGATAATCTGCTCCTGCACGGCGGTACGCTTCGCCACCTTCTTGTCCACGATTTTCCATGTGATGTAGTCCACATCGAAAGGCACATTGCTTTGGTTCTTTATCTCCGTATGGAAATAGAGCAAACCGTTATGCGTGTAGATGCCTTTAAGCAGGTACTGGATGCCGAATCGCTTGCAGCCGATGTGCTTCACCTCGCGCTTGTTCTGCTTGTGGATGGACTTCATGATAAGGCGCACCAGCATCGGGCTTTCGCTACCCAGTTCCTTCAGATAGATTTCCTGCGCGTTGTTCGGGCGGTTTACCTTCTCGCCGTCATGGATGAAGTCGCACATCTCCACGTTGAGCAGCAGCGGTTCGGCTGCATATTTCACGTTGAAGGTATAGAAACTCCCGTCCTCCGTTATCACGGACATATTGGTCTCGTTCGGGAAGTTCCGCACGGTAGCCTTTACGCGGATGACGTTCTCCGCTCCGTCGGCTTTGCCCGCAATCAGGTCGGGCGAGCCTAAATCGACGTAGCGCACTTCCGAGGGGAAAATGACGTGGACGGTCTTGTCGTAGGTCACTTCCAAGCCGTGCGGAGGAACCATGCGGTCGAAGGTCAGCTTCTTTGTCAGCCCGTGATACAGGTCGCCGTCCGCCTCCTTCTGCGGATAGACCTCCTTTGTC